>Ga0209471_1000195_pt1 | contig 44594 bp, 39 predicted proteins | sample GraSoiAngelo_128_FD_185885 | JGI IMG/M metagenome (GOLD analysis project Ga0209471, IMG submission 185885) | Grasslands soil microbial communities from the Angelo Coastal Reserve, California, USA - 14_0927_12_20cm (SPAdes) (version 2) | ecosystem: Environmental > Terrestrial > Soil > Grasslands ... | reverse complement strand
CATCCTGCGAGACAAGGTCTGCTACCGAGACCTTGGACCCGACTACTTCGATCGCCTGAACCCCGAGGGGCTGCGCCGGCGCTTAACCAAACGCCTTGAAGGTCTGGGCTTCAAAGTGACCTTGGAGCCTTTAGCGCAAGTCGCCTAGAAGCGATTTTCTGAGGAAGTCGCCTAGAAGCGATTTTCTGAGGAATAAGGCATACAGGCTCTTCTTTTCACTCCGATCGTTTTTGTTGTTCAAAGAATTCTGAAACCAGACTCTCGTCACTTATTCGGAGTGGGAATCGGGGAGACGTGGAGCGCGCCCCCGTATGGGTCTTGACCCTGAACTTAAAGAATCGTTAGGGCGATTGAGCGAAGCCAGCGCGATTTTCTGTACATGGATTGCAGGTGCGGGTGATTCTTTCTTCCCCGTTTGTCTCGGTGCTTGGTCTGGAGCGTCAGTCTGCGGTTCCCCCTCTGCCCTTTGCTTGGTATAGCTAAACGCTTCATACGGCACTCCAGGCCGATAGTACAAGCGGGGTGGAGGCGGGGGATTTCCAAACCGCGCACGCAGCGCGGTCGGAAGCTGAAGAAAAGCCACGAGGAAAATACCGGCCGCCGCCGCCATCCAAACGTCGCGGTGTTTTGACGGCTGCATCCACCACGAGCGTTTTGCCGCGGTCAAGGCAGGGAGCCGCGGCCGCGAGCGCGTATAGGGATAAAGAAAAGTTACGAGTTGCTGGAAAGAATCGAATCGCTCCAGCGGATTTTTAGCCAGGCACCGGGCGACCACGCGATCGAGCTCCTTTGGCACCGCGGGATTGCGTTTCGACGGCGCCGGTGGCTCCGTATACAAAATTTCTGAGCACACCGCGCCGACGGAATCTCCTGCAAACGGCCGGGTACCGGTCAGCAGTTGATAAAACACGATCCCGAAGGAAAATTGGTCGGAGCGCTGGTCCTGCGATGCGCCCAGCATCTGCTCTGGCGCCAGGTATGCCGGCGTGCCCTTAACGGGTTCGGAGCCGGAAGCCGGAGAAGTCTGTGTTGCAAGCCGGGCGATGCCGAAGTCGCCCAGCTTCACTTTCTCTTCCGGCGTCACGAATATGTTCCCGGGTTTAATGTCGCCGTGGATCATTCCCGTGCGGTGGGCCAGCGCTAGCGCGCGAGCCAGGTCCGCGGCCCAGGCACAAGCCCGTTGCACGGTCAGGTGGGAAGATTCCAGGTAGTCTTCCAAAGTCTTCCCGGCGATGTATTCCATGACCAGGAAAGGCATTCCTTCTCGATTGATGCCTACGTCGAAGAGTTGCACGATGGCGGGATGCGAAAGCTGGCCCACCAGTTGCGCCTCGCGCAGGAAATGCTCTTCCAGGTCTTCACCAAAACTGTGGATGAAGGTCTTCAGGGCCACGGTGCGGCCGATGACATTGTCGCGCGCCCGTTCCACACGGCTCGTAGTTCCGGAGCCGATGAACTCCAAGGCTTCATAGCGGTTTTTTTGCAAGGTGATCATTTAGGCTGAGCGCAGGAGCCGCCCCGCGCGGTCGCGCAACCCGTTCCCATGCCCGTTGCCGCTCGCCTGCGCCGCGGGGCCCGGAAGCGGGGTGTGCCGCGCCAGAGGGAAAAGTTCCTGCGCGAGAGCCTCCGCTTGGGAATAGCGTGCAGCGGGATCCTTCGCCAGACAGCGCGCCACAATGTCATCAAACGCGGCTGGCAGCGAACGATTCGCGTGGGACGGCGGAAGCGGCGTCGAAGAAAGAACGCGCGAGCAGATGCCCTGCAGCGAGTCCGCGTCAAAGGGACGCTGCCCGGTTACCATTTCATACAAAACGATGCCCAAGGAGAATAGGTCCGAACGTGCATCCTGGGCCTTGCCCAGAATCTGCTCCGGGCACCAGTATGCCGGTGTTCCCGCAAGGGCCGTGGTTTTTGTATCGTGACTGGCAAGCCGCGCCATGCCAAAGTCCATCAGCTTCACTCGGCCGTCTTCGGTGATAAGCATATTTGCCGGCTTGACGTCGCCGTGAATGACGCCCTTGCGGTGCGCCACGCCTAACGCGCTGGCCACTTGCCCGGCCCAAGCGCAGGCTTTCTGAAAAGGAACGCTGTTCTTGTCCAGAATGCGATCCAGCGGCTGGCCCTCGAGGTACTCCATCACCAGGTAAGGCGTATGGCTGGCTTCGTCGATGCCCATGTCGTGCAGTGTGATAATGGCCGGGTGAGAAAGCTGCCCCACCACGCGCGCTTCCTGAATGAAGCGCTGCCGGGCTTCTCCATGGGCCAGTTCCTTGGGGAAAAGCTTGATAGCCACAAGCCGGCTGATGAGAGGATCGTGGGCTCGCGCTACTCGGCCGTGAGCACCAGAGCCGATGATCTCTAGGATTTCGTATCTTCCAACCTGCATCGCCGTCTCTCCCTGGTGAAAGCTGGCTTGCAATCCAGGGTTCCAGGGTAAGAAGAGGGGGCGGAGCTTGGAATGAAGCGAGGGTAACGTTTTGGCGGGGTACGCCGGTACTAGGAAAGGAGCGAAAGTACAGGTCCTATGATAACGTATTCATAATATGGAGGTTATTGGAGCGGGGATAAGAGGTGCAGGTGCTTTTCCCCTTCTGAACCCAACTGCATCTCGTTCCATGCAAGGATGTTTGGGCCCATGGCGCAAGGGCTGGCTCAGAGCGGAGATGGTCAGGAAATTCGCGGATGAACTTCTTCATCGAGGGATGCCAGAAGCCATTAAAGCCAAAAAAGTACATTTCTCTTATAGCTTGCTCCGGCGGCCATTTGTCTACCGCGATGCGGTAAGCGGCTACAAACACGCCAGTGCGGTCGTCTCCGAATCGGCAATGCAGGAAAACCTTTCCGTGCGGATCATCGCGAAACAATTCCAGGAATTGCGCCACCTGCTGGTCACTCGGAGGTGCCCACCCGCTCACTAGAATATGCACAAACCGCATGCCCAGAGCAGCCGCGGCGCCGCGTTCCCAATCGAGTTTTTCGCGGTCTTCTCTCCTAAGATCTACGATCGTCGTTACTCCTAGTTTTTTCAGCTCGCCGAGTCCGGTTTGTTCTGGCTGCGCCCCTCTATAAAGCGAGTCGTTGATTTTTCCCGCGTTGTGAATTCCCCGGATGTGGAGCTTCTTTCCCAAAGCCGGCTGCATCGCGGTGGAGCCGGCCGGTTGCGCCGAAGCCTTTTCTTGCGCAAGTAGCTGCGAAGAAAGAAGTCCGAGGAAAAGCAGAAGGATAAGAGTTCGCTTCATTGTTGAATTCAACGGATGCAGTTTAGCGCGAGGAGAGGCTGTGCAAAAAGTGTTGAAGCCCGTGTGATGCCGTGGGAAAGGGACCACTACAAATAGACGATGGTACGAAATATTAACCATACTTTGCGTTTTTCTCTTGACAGGGTTTTCGCATCCGTTGATACTGCAACTCCAGATTCGGGGGACGTGAGGCACCACGCGGACCGCGTCGAGACCGAGCGAAGGTCCGGGCGCACACGAGAGGCTGCCCGGTTTCAAGCGAAAAAGCGAGCGCGAGGTACCTGCTCCGCGCCCGGATGTCAGCGGAGCACCTGCTGTGAGGCTGAGTGCGAATGAGCGGCCGTCGGCAGGGCATTGGCACTTCGCGCGAATTTACCTGCGACTGCCCGGCAGTCGTCTTTTTTTCGGCGGCTTTATGAACCTTGGAATCAAGTTGCGCCAGCTTCCGCCCAGCCCTGAAGCCGGGCGCGGTCCCCGGCAGGGGAGTAAAATAATAGGGTCTTCCCGCACGTCGGCGGGATCCGAGGCGCGGAGGGACAAATGGCTACCTTGAAGCACGCACTGAACTCAAATTCCCCGGCGGCGGATATGGCCGAGCAGAAAACTCCGGCGCGCACGGGCAAAGGTCTGGTCTTTTCTCGGCACTTTACCGACGGCAAGAAATCGCCTTTCGACGCCGTCGAATGGGAAAAGCGCGTTGCCCTGATTGGCAACGAAAAAGGCGCGACCATCTTCCGCCAGGAAGACGTCGAAGTGCCCAAGACCTGGTCGCAAACCGCCGTCAACATCGTCGCCAGCAAGTACTTCCACGGCAAGATGGGCACGCCTGAGCGCGAATCTTCGGTGCGCCAACTCATCGGCCGCGTGGCCAATACCATTGTTCGCTGGGGCGAGCAGGGGGGGTACTTTGCCGATGCCGCCTCGCGCGACGCCTTCCGCGACGAGCTGACCCACCTGCTGGTCGAGCAGAAGATGGCTTTCAATTCGCCGGTCTGGTTCAACGTTGGCGTGCAGCCTAAGCCGCAATGCTCCGCCTGCTTTATCAACTCCGTGAAGGACGACATGGGCTCCATCATGGATTTGGCAAAGACGGAGGGCATGTTATTCAAGTGGGGCTCCGGCACGGGAACGAATTTCTCCACTCTGCGTGGAAGTAAGGAAACTCTCAGCGGCGGCGGCATCGCCTCCGGTCCGGTCAGCTTCATGAAGGGCTTTGATGCTTTTGCCGGCGTCATCAAGAGCGGCGGCAAAACGCGGCGCGCCGCCAAGATGGTCATCCTCAACATCGACCACCCGGACATCGTCGAGTTCATCGAATGCAAGAGGAAGGAAGAACGCAAGGCCCACGTGCTGATTGAGCAGGGCTACGACAGCTCGATTGACGGCGACGCTTACAGCTCCATCTTCTTCCAGAACGCCAACCATTCCGTGCGCGTCACCGACGACTTTATGCGCGCCGTGATCGAAGACAAGGATTGGTGGACGAAGAACGTCCACGATGGCCAGCCAGTGGAAAAGCTGCGCGCGCGCGACCTGATGATGAAGATTGCCGCTTCCACGTGGCACTGCGGCGATCCGGGCATGCAGTACGACACCACCGTGAACCGCTGGCACACCTGCAGGAACACGGCGCGCATCAACGCCAGCAATCCGTGCTCCGAATACATGTTCCTGGACGACACGGCCTGCAACCTGGCTTCCCTGAATCTCATGAAGTTCGTCACCACCAGCGGCCAGTTCGATGTGCCGGCGTTCCAACACGCCGTTGAAGTGACCATCACCGCGCAGGAAATTCTGGTGGACAACGCGAGCTATCCGACGCCGAAGATCGCCGGGAATTCTCACAGTTTCCGCCCGCTGGGGCTCGGTTATGCCAACCTTGGTGCGCTGCTCATGTTTATGGCGCTGCCCTACGACTCCGCGGAAGGGCGCGACATGGCGGGCGCCGTCACCGCGCTGATGTGCGGCGAAGCTTATGCACAATCGGCGCGCATCGCCGAGCGCATGGGACCATTCCCCGGCTATGAAGTCAATCGCGAACCGATGGTCGACGTGATTCGCATGCATCGCGAAGCCATGCGCGGCATCCAGCCCGAACATGTGCAGCCGGAATTGTTCCTGGCGGCCCAGGAATCCTGGGACACCGCGCTGCATCACGGTGAAAAATTCGGTTTCAAGAATTCGCAGGTAACCGTGCTCGCTCCCACGGGCACCATCGGCTTCATGATGGATTGCGACACCACGGGCATCGAGCCGGACCTCGCACTGGTGAAATACAAGAAGCTCGTTGGCGGCGGGCTCATCAAGATTGTCAACAACACTGTGCCGCAAGCATTGATGAAGCTCGGCTACACGCCGGAACAGTGCAGCGAAATCGTTTCCTACATTGATAAGAACGGAAAAATCGAGGGCGCGCCGTACCTGAAGGAAGAGCATCTGCCGGTGTTCGATTGCTCACTCGCGCCGCCGGGCGGCGGACGCTCTATCAGCTGGACCGGCCACGTGAAGATGATGGCCGCGGCGCAGCCGTTCCTGTCCGGCGCGATCTCCAAGACCATCAACATGCCGGAGGAATCCACGGCCGAAGACATCATGAAGGCCTATATCGAATCATGGCGGCTCGGGCTGAAGGCTGTGGCCATCTACCGCGACAATTCGAAACGTTCGCAGCCCCTCAGCGCAGCCAAGGACGCGAAGAAGGAAGACAAGAAGGCCGAAGCCGCGCCCTCATCTGGGGCGGCGGAGCCGATGCAGCGCGAACTCTTTGCGCGCGCCCAGCGCGAAAAAATGCCCTACGAGCGCGCTTCGGTGACTCACAAATTCAGCGTGAGCGGCCATGAAGGCTACATCACCGTGGGAATGTACGGTGATGGACGCCCCGGCGAAGTGTTCATCAAGATGGCCAAGGAAGGCTCCACGCTCTCCGGCATCATGGATGGTTTGGCGCTCACCATTTCGCTCGGCCTGCAATACGGCGTGCCGCTGAAGGTGTTTGTCGACAAGCTGCTGAACACACGCTTCGAACCTTCCGGCATCACGGCAAATCCGAACATTCGCTTCGTTTCCTCCGTGCTGGATTACATCGCGCGGTGGCTTGGTGGACGCTTTATTTCTTCGGACTACCTTAAGCTGAATGGCGGCGCGGCTCCCGCGGAAAGCGCCGTCCCCGCTCCGGCGATTCTCTCGGCGCTGGCTTCCCTTCCCACGCCATCGGCTACCACCAAGCCGACCCATGCGCACGAAGGTGCGCCGACTTGCAGCGAGTGCGGCATGCTCATGGTGCCCAACGGGGCATGCTACAAATGCGAGAACTGCGGCAGCACCAGCGGCTGCAGCTAGCGCAGGCCGTCAGCCCTGAAGGTTTAGTGAGAATCGAACGAAAGGGAAATCTCAGTCAAGCAAGGTGGGAACCCCAACTCGATGAGCGCACACCTCTCCGCTTCAGGAGCAGCGCGGCTCGCCCCGGCCCAGCCCAAAACCCGGGGCTTCCTTCATATTAACCGGCATGGCCCCGGTCCCCAAGCCATTTACGTGGTGACCTACCATAAGCTCAACCATAACGGGAGCCGCCCGAAGCCCGTCGAGGCCGTGGGCGCGCAGGCCCTCATCGAGTTGCTCGAGCGCATCGGCGTTGATTTCCACCTCCGCGAAGTGCGTGGCGCCCTGGAAGATATCCTCCGCCTCGGCTCCGCCAATATTCCCGATCTGTGGCTCACCGACGAAGAAATCCTCGAAAAAGGCCTCGTCGAACCGTAACATCCTTGACCGGTTGAAGGGCGCTGCGGAAGCCCGGAACCGTCGTTGCCGTTGTCGCGGACGAGGAAGGTGACGACCTCACGGACGAGGAACGGTGAGTGCGGCATAGCGCATTGTCGGTCGCTGATGAGGTCCTAGCGGTATGGCAGGCCTCTGCGGATAGCCTGAACTGCTTGCAGCCTATCGGCGGGGGCGAGGCCGCAGCGGCGGGCGTGCGGCGAGCGACCGCGGCCGCATCCGGAAGCGCGGGCCGAGCGGCGGCGGAACATTGCGCAGAAACTCGCCGCAGCAAGAACAGCGTCCTTCCTTGGCAACCGGGCCAGTAACGTCCGCGCGCAGCCAGTGGCCGCGAGCTTCACACTGCGGATTGATGCATTGCACAGTCAAGCCGGGCAGGTATTGCATCGTTTACCTCAGAGGCCGCAACGCTCCACCAATCCAACGGCGCCCTTTCCGAAGCGCCTCAAGCCGCTTCGTTTGTCACCAAACAGCGCACCGCCGGACTGGCCGATCCCCATGCGACCAAGCTGCCCGCAGGAGTCCCCCCGAAGGAGAACGCTTAGCCCGAGGTTCCCGTGCCAAGGCTCACGGGCAGGAACCGCGCGGGAACAGCGCATTCAATGGCGGGCATTCTGCACTGACCAACTTTTGGTGTCAAGAGAAAAACACCACAAGGAATTGTGGTAAGGTTGCAGCTGTGAAAAACATGGTCTGCGTCCCCGGGCGTGCCGCGGGACCAGAATCGCGCGTCCTCAAGTGCGTGCAGAGTCAGGAGGCGGAAGCAGTCAGAAAATCGGACCACGCTGCGTAATACAGAGTGAAATGGCGCGGCTTGGCTGCTCTAGAAGCGAGCTGCGGAGACGGAGGAAGAAATGCCTAATCCACCAAGATTTGAACTCGGGAGTGGTTTGCCGGCCATGCCGAATCTGGGCGGCTTCGGAAAACGAATCCTGCAACTTGCGATTGTATTGCTGGCGTTTATTTTCATTATGGCCAGCACGACTTCCATTCCAACCGGGAACGTCGGTGTGCTAACGCTGTTTGGCAGAGTGACAGGAGAAACGCTTCCGGAAGGGATTCACCTGGTCAATCCCTTGAAGTCGGTGCAAAAACTCTCCATCCAGACGCAGGCTGTGAAAGAGAGCGCCAATGTTCCCTCCAACGAAGGGCTGATTTTGGCTCTGGACACTTCTCTGCTTTTCCACTTGGACAAGAATATGGCCGCGCAGGTGTACCAGAGTATCGGCGAGAATTACGGAGAAAAGATTGTGGAACCCACGCTGCGCGCGGCGATCCGCGCATCCACTTCCGCGCACACGGCAAACGCCCTCTACACCAACGCGCGCGAGCTCGTGCAGCAACAGATTCAGGACGAGTTGGCCAAACAGCTCGCTCCCCGCGGAGTGATTGTCGAAAACGTGCTTCTGCGCGACGTGCAATTGCCAGCCATGCTGAAAAGCTCGATCGAAGCGAAGCAGCAAGCCGAGCAGGACGCCTTGCGCATGAGCTTCATTTTGCAGAAAGAAAAACAGGAAGCCGAGCGGAAGCGCATCGAGGCGCAAGGCATCGCCGATTTCCAGAAGATCGTAGCGACGGGAATCAGCGCGCAGTTGCTAGAGTGGAAAGGTATCGAGGCCACGGAGAAGTTTGCGTCCAGCGCCAACGCCAAGGTGGTGATTGTCGGCAATACGAAAAACGGGCTGCCGCTGGTTTTGGAGCCAAAGTAGGCAAAGGTAGGAGCGACTTAGAAGCTTTTGCAGGTGCACAAGACACGGTGTAGCCGCGCACTTTGACGCTACGAAGATTTTCGTTGACATTACGAAACTCTTCGTAGTAGCCTCCCGCTGATGGTCAAGCAACCCTCTTCCAAGCCAACCGCTTCCGAACTGGAGATCCTTGGTGTTCTGTGGGCCCGCGGGCCGTCGACGGTGCGCGAAGTCCACGATGCGCTGAGCGAGAAGAAGGCGCTCGGCTACACCACCGTCTTGAAACTCCTTCAGATTATGACCGCAAAGGGCACGGTGCGCCGAGACGAAGGCCAGCGCGCGCACGTCTATGAAGCATGTCAGTCCGCCACGGAAACCAAACGCCAGCTTGTGGGCGACGTGCTGCAGCGCGTGTTTGAAGGCTCGGCCAGCCAATTGATGATTCATGCCCTCGAAGGTCGGCCAACCTCCAACGAAGAACTGGAGGAGCTGCGTCGCCTTCTGGATGAGTACGAGAGGAGAACCCGATGAGAATCCAGGCGCACGGAATCTCTGCTGAATTGTTGCAAGCGCTTGGCTGGACGCTGCTCCACTTCATCTGGCAGGGGGCAGCGCTCGCGGCGCTGTTGGCCATGGCGAACGCCGTTTGCCGCCGAGCAACCACGCGCTACGCCTTCGCGGTGATTACCCTGGCGCTGATGATGGCCGCGCCGCTGGTCACGTTCACCAGCTTGATTGGCCAAAAGTATCCGGCCGTTCGCTTCGGGGCGCGAGGGGCACTCGCCATTGCGGTGAAACCGGTGCAAGGCGTATCCGTCACGGCACGTCCCAGCGCCCCGCCGCCGGAGACGGTGGCGATCCAGCCGGCGGGAGTTTTGTGGTTTGTGGAAGCGTGGTTGCTCGGAGTCCTACTGCTGAGTCTGCGGACGGCGGGCGGGCTATTTCTGATCGAACGCATGCGGCGGAACGAAGTTAGGCCCGTGGCGTGGGAACTTTACGAGAAGTGTTTGGCCTTGCAGCGGAAGATGAGGCTCGAACGAGTAGTCGAGTATTGCGAATGCCTTCGGCTGGATGCACCTGCAGTGTTGGGATGGTTTCGACCGGTGGTGGTACTGCCTGCGAGAGCGTTGACTGGACTCAGCGAAGAGCAGATCGAGATGATTATTGCGCACGAACTTGCGCACATTCGCAGGCTGGACTGTTTCGTGAATCTTTTCCAGATTGGCATGGAGACGCTGCTCTTTTACCACCCTGCGGTTTGGTGGGTGAGCCAGCGAATTCGAAAGGAGCGCGAACATTGCTGCGACGATCAAGCCGTGGCACTGTGCGGCAATGCCGTGAACTATGCGCGCGCGCTCACCTTGATGGAAGAGTGGCGCACCGCGCCTTCTCTGGTGATGGCGGCAAACGGCAGCCCGGTTTCGCAGCGCGTCGTCCGGCTGCTGGGTCTGGATGGACCTGCGGGAAGATTTCGCCTGGCAGGCATGGCCGTCGCAGTAGCGTGCCTGGTGGGAGCGATGGTGGCGGGCAATGCTTTCCTAGGCGTGGCGCGTGCGGCGTTTGGAACCACAGCAAACATCAATCCAGCGCAAGACCGCAGCAACTCGGGTTTGGCGCGGGAGCAGGGCAGCAACAGCGTGATCGTGGTGCGGCCGGCAATAAGGCGTTTTGCGTCAACCGAACAGGCCAAGGACAAAGAAAAAGACCAGAGCGCCGGCAACGATGCGAAGAAGGAATCCTATCTGGACGCGATGGAGGCGGCGGGCTTCAAGAACCTCTCGGCGGATGAACTGATTGCCATGAAAATTCAAGGAGTCACGCCTGTCTACGTCAAAGAAATCCACGACCTGGGAATGAAGCCCACCGCAGAACAGTTCATCGGCATGCGCGTCGAGGGAATCACGCCAGAATACATCCGCGAAATGCGCGGCATGGCCGCGACCCTGAGCGTTGACGAATTAATCGGCATGAAGGTGCAAGGCGTGACGCCTGAATACCTTCGCGCGATGCAAGCGATCGGCTTCAAGCCCGGCGCTGATGAACTGATTGGGATGAAAGTGCAGGGGATCACTCCCGGGTACGTCAAGGAAATGCAGGCGATCGGGCTCGTGCCCGATGTGGCTGAACTGATTGGGATGAAAGTGCAGGGAGTCACTCCGGACTACGTTCGGGCCATGGAAGCAGCCGGGCTCAAGCCCAATGTGGACGAATTGATTGGAATGCAGGTCCAGGGGGTGACCCCAGAGTACGTGAAGTCTCTCCAAGATGCGGGATTCCAACATATGGAGAGCTTTGAAATCATCGGCGCCAAACTGCAGGGAATCACGCCGGAGTTCATCGAGAAGGCGCGCAAGCACGGCTTTCAGAACTTGACGATGGACAAATTGATCGCTCTTAAACAAGCGGAGGTCTTCTAGCAATCAGGGAATCGGAAACGGGAGAAACACCATGAATTTCAATCGAGTGATGGGATTGATTCTTATCTCGGGTGGCGTGGCATTTGGGCTGGCCACGGCGCTTGGTGGACAAACGCAGAGCGGCGACTGGACGATTCGGCGCTCCGATGAGCCGGGAAAAGTGGAAGTTTCGATTATGGACTCGCGCGGCGGGCATCATTTTTACTCGAGTTCGCGTTGGGAAGTGAAAGAACTCACCGGGCTGGATCTTTCGAAGCCGGGCCGGCAGGACGTGCACTTCACCATCACGCGCGACGCAGGCAGGTTCGAATGCGAAGGATTCGTAAAGGACGGCGAAGGAGCAGGATTTTTCCATTTCATCCCCGATGTGGAATACGCGCAAGAGATGAAGGCGCTGGGGTTTGAAGGAATCGACAGCGAAAAGCAGTGGGCCATGGCGATTCACAACGTGAGCCTGAAGTTCGCGAGGGAAGTCAAAGCGAAGAATCTTCAAGGGCTAGACGCGGACAAATTGTTCGCTTTCAAGATTCACGGCGTCACGCCGGAGTTCATTGATCAGATTCGCTCTTCGGGCGTGAATCTTTCCGATAGCGACAAATTCATTGCTTTTCGTATTCACGGAGTTTCGCCGCAGTATGTCTCTGATCTTCGAGCCGCGGGGCTCACGGTGACCGACAGCGACAAACTGATCGCCTTTCGCATCCACGGCGTGTCACCGGAGATGGTGCGCAGCGTGCGCCAGGCCGGTTACGATGCCGACCCGGACAAGCTCATTGCCATGCGCATTCATGGCGCGTCACCGGAATGGATGGCAGAGTTGAAAAAGTGTGGCTACGACCATGTGGAGCTGGACAAGCTGATTGCTTTCCGGATTCACGGCGTTTCCCCGGACTTCATCAGCCAGGTGCAAAAGCTCGGCTACTCGCATCCGGAGCCGGAGCAGTTGATTGCCATGCGCATTCATGGAGTCACGCCGGAGTACATCAGCAAGCTCCAATCCCGCGGCATGAAAGACCTTACTATCGATAAGCTCGTAAGCTTGCGGATCCACGGGATCGACTAGGAAACCTTGCTTCTGGACCACCGCCAGGCGGATTGCAGCTGCCGGGAGCGCACAAAGTAATGCATGGGTTCCCTTCGGCAGCTTTAATGGCGTGGAATATCAGGAAACAATACGGACGAGTTCGGCAAAAAGTTTGCAGAAAGATGAGAACCAACGGCCTTTCAAGCCGTCCGCTAACGCTAACTGAAACTAGCAGGACTGCGATGAACAAGTCGGGTTTCGGGTTAAGGTTGCGAAGATGTGGAGGACGATTCACCTGCTGACTTCTGCAAATCGGCAACTTTCGCTTTCAGACGCTCGACTTCGTCGCGCTTGTTGTTGATTTGCTGTTGCTCGTCGTCGAGTTTTTGCTTGCCGGCGGCATCAGCTCCGTAATTTGGCTTCGAATAATAAGCGTCTTGGTCGAGTCGATTCCCGCGTTGAAGTAGGTCGAGATCCATTAGAGCTTGCTTGAGCTGCTCTTTGGCCGCCGTCAATTCCTTTTTGAGCCTTTCCTCCTTGGCGGCTTGTGTTTTGGCATCGGGAGCAGCCGGGTTAGGCGCGCCGTTTTGTCGCTGATTAGTTGCCTCCGGAGCTCCAGCGATTTTTGCCTCCTCAGCCACCGCGTTTTGGACATCGCCCTTTTTCACTTCCAGCGTTTCGTCAGTGATTACCTTGGCGGGCTTGGCGGAGTCCTTTTTTTTCTCGCGAGCGCGGCGCGCGGCTGCCGCGACGGATTGCGTATCTTGCGATTGGGGGAGAGCCGCCGGGATAAAAGCTGCAGCCAGAAGGGCTGCAAAGAGCGATCGAGATAGGACGGAGCGCATGGGCTTACTCCTTGGAAGTTCTATGCTGGGTCTTTCTCAAGATACCGCGGGACAAAGGGAATCACAATCCTCGCAGAGATTGCGTTGCGAATTGGGCAACAGAGCGGCAGCGCGAGTTGCAAGAAAAAAAGGCCTTAGCTGAGATAATACGCTGTAAGGAAGGGGAAGGGGCCCGTAGCCGGAAGAGGGATGAGCTTGCAGAAAAGCAGATTTCTCGGCCTTCTGATTGTCCTGGCAGGTGCCGGAGCGGGGACGGCCCGGGCTCAGGACGCCGCAAAACAAGAGGCCCGGAGGGCAACGGAGGGCGCTGTCGCAAGCAGCGGGACCCCGCAAGAGAGTCCCTCAGTGGCGCACCATTTTGTGGACAAAGAAAACCGCTGGTTATTCGCAGGCGTGGGGGCGGCGCGAACTCTAGATTATTTTTCGACGTTGAACATGCGCCGCCGAGGCAGGCGGGAAATTTTTCTTAACAATGACTTGGTAGACAATCATCCCGCGTTCGCCGCCATCGAAGCTGCCGCAACGGGAACGTCCATCGGCGTTTCTTATCTTTTTCATCGCTACGGCCATCACAAATTGGAACGTTGCACTTCGTTCGTGCACATCGGCCTGACGACTACGGGTGCAGTGCGCAATTACTGCCTCAAGACCGCGCACCGGAAAACGACACCATAGGTTCCTTTGTCCGGCGAGTGCCCCGGAAAGCGGAAACGTTGTCTCGCGTTGCTCCGTCCAATGCAAGGGATGAAATCTTGCGCTGGGAAATGTTGTGCTGCATACTCGCGGCGCGATTCAATGCCAGCAATTTATATGGAAAGAATCTTGATTCAGATAAATCTCAGGGCGCCTTTATGAAGCGGTGGAGATGTTATCGCTGGTTCACACTCCCTTTCTGCGTTGTGATTCCTTTCCTTTTGCTTTCATCGCCGCGCGGACTCGCCAGCCTGGAGCCTGCTTCGTTGACCCGCGGAGCGGCGGCCCAGACGTGGGCGCAACTGCGGCCATCCAATGAGGCTCCTCGACTCGTCGCTAGCTCTCCGGAACAGGCAAAGACGGATCAGTACACTCTTTCCCACGAGAAGTACAAAAAAGCAGTTGCCTATTCCCGCGCAGGTTATACGCTCTATTTTCTTTCCTACATTCTGGGCATTATTTTTCTGCTGCTGATTTTGCGGTTGGGAATCGCGGCGCGCTTTCGGAGCATGGCAGAAAGCGCTAGCCAAAAACGCTGGGTGCAAGGACTGGTTTTTGTGCCTTTGCTGCTTCTTCTGGTCGACGTGTTGGACCTTCCGGTGCGCTTGTATTGGCACCACCTTTCACTGCATTACGAACAGTCTGTGCAGGGGTGGGGCTCGTGGTTGCGGGATTGGGCGAAGGAAGAATTGGTTACCGTCGTCATCGGAATCGTATTGGCGTCGATTCTCTTTGCCTTCATGCGGTACAGCCCGAGGCGCTGGTGGCTACTTTCCTGGGTTCCTTTGGTGCTGGTGCTCCTCGGATACATTGTGATCATGCCTCTGGTGATCGATCCCCTGTTTAGCAAGTTCGAGCCCCTTAGCCAACAGTATCCCGACCTGGTCGCTTCCATTAAGAAGCTCACGAGCCGCGCCGGCGTTCCCGTACCGCCGGAACGCATGTTCCTCGAGATGGCCAGCCAAAAAACGAATGCCATCAATGCCTATGTGACGGGCTTGGGGGCGTCAAAACGTGTGGTGATTTGGGACACGCTCATTCAAAAGACCTCGAGGGATGAAACACTCTTCGTGGTGGGCCATGAGCTGGGCCACTATGTCCTCGGGCACGTGTGGAAAGGTTTCTTAGCTGGAGCCGTTGCGCTCCTGGTGGCGCTATATCTGATGTTTCGCGGATTGTATTGGGCGATTGACCGCTGGGGCCGCGAATGGAAAATTCCCGGCGCGGAAGATTGGGCGTCGCTTGCCATTCTTTTGTTGCTGCTGGAGGTGTTGCTCTTCTTCTCTTCGCCGGCCATCAACTGGTACAGCCGAATGGAGGAACATGCCGCTGACGTGTACGGATTGGAAGTAACCCATGGGGTTATTCCGAACTCGTCCGAAGTTGCCGCGCACGCCTTCCAAGCTCTCGGGGAGCTGGATTTGTCTGATCCCAATCCGCCGCCTTTCATCACCTTCTGGCTGTACTCGCATCCTCCGGTTTCCGAGCGCCTCGTCTTTGCCCACAACTATGATCCATGGTCCAAGGGGGAAAAGCCCAAGTACGTCCAATGATGGTGGGGAGCGGTCAGGTTTCGCTCTCAGGGTCTGGCGTGGCGGGCGGCGGCGTGCCGCCGCGCAAACGCGGCAACTTTGTGTCTGTTGCCGCAGGCGGTCATAGAGCACCAGCGGCGGCGGTGGGTGCGGGAGGTGTCGTAAAAGAAAAGGCCGCAGCGTGGGTTGGCACAAAGGCGCAGAGGCGCTCGCGCGCCTTCGGCGATGATTTCGGCCGCCGAACGCGCCACGGCTGCCAGCAGCCACTCAAGGCCATCCTCGCGGGCAACGAACGCGATTTCCCAACCGTGGTTTGTAGAAGCTAGTTTGTCGTGCCCTTCGGTAATTCGCAGGATATCGTTGATCGGCTCGACCCACTCTGGCAAGATCTTTTGCCGATGCAAAACAGCTTCGAAGGTCGAGCGCAATGCCCAACCGAGACGCTGCGCCTTGTGCAGCAAGGCCTCCGCGGACTGAGGGTCGGAGCGATGGAGCGCCAGAAGCTCGGTCCCGCGCTCAGGTGTCACAATTCGCGCGGATTCCAGGAAGGCGACAAGCTGCTCCCAGGACAAATCAGAGGTCACCGGAAGCACGGCAGATTCCTGACACCGTGCAAAGATGTTGACGAAGTCGAGGGCCAGGCGGCCACTCACGAATCGGAGGGCGGGCTCCCGGGATGGCGGCATAACTCGTCTAGCGTAGCATAACGGTTAGTCGGTGGATGGTGTTTTCTTGTTGGGTGTTTGGATGGTGTTTGGAGGTAACCTTTCCAATTTAGGCGTATCTTATGGGTTCATGGGGCTGTTTGCAGAACAGGAGTGGGGTTTTATGAGCAATCCTTTGGGCAGGCCTACGTGGTTTGGTATCCCCCTTGCCGGCGGCGCGCTCCTCATCGGCTTGTTCGGAGCGCGGACGTTTAGTTCTCAAGGAGAAGCCAAGACGCCCGCGCCACCTAGCTCGCCTGTTGTAGTGGAGTTGTTCACCTCCGAAGGCTGTTCAAGCTGCCCGCCTGCGGACGCTTTGCTCGCGAAATTGGCCGAGCGGAGCCCTTTCGGCAATGCACAGGTAGTTGCTCTGGAAGAGCACGTGGACTATTGGGACGATTTGGGCTGGAGAGACCCCTTTTCTTCGCATGCTTTGACGACGCGGCAGTACAGCTACGCCGGCGTCCTCGGCAATGGCAACCCGTACACGCCACAAATGGTCGTCGACGGCACGATCGAGTTTTCGGGAGGACGGGCGCAGCAGGCCCTAGAGTCGATTGCGGAGGCCGCGGCGCGGAGGAAAACTCCGGTGACCATGTCGCAAGCGCAAGGGACAGCAGGAAAAGCTGGCACAGAAAACTTTTCGGTACAGGTTGGGAGGCTCACTCCATCCGGCAAAGGCGGCGCCGCGGAAGTATGGCTGGCGATTACCGAAACAGGATTGCACTCATCCGTGACGCGCGGCGAAAATGCCGGTCAGGAGTTGAGCCATGCTGCCATCGTTCGTGCAATGCGCAAAATCGGGGAGGCAAAACCGGACCGCGATGTGTCTTTTTCTGGAGACGCCGCCATCCCGATCCGGGGAGAATGGAAGCGAGAAAATTTAAAGGTGGTTAGCTTTCTTCAAGAGAAAAACAGCCTGCGGATTCTGGGGGCGGCCGAAATCTCACTCCGTCCTTAGTGGGATTCGCAAGCGGGAGGCGTTGAGAGTATCGGGACTGCGGTAAAATCGGACAAGGCGAAACGCCTCCGTGGTCGCAGGCCGATCTAATTGTTTGGGCCAGGGTGGAGGCTGCCTCTAAGGTTTCAATTGACGACGGAATCCCCTTCAGAATCCTCCCTGACTCCTGCCTTTCAGGCCGCGCCTCCGAAAAGGCCTTCCAATGGTATTTTCCTTGGCCCGGATGGACTGCGCTCCGGCTGGAGTCTATTGCTCTACGTCTCCTTCTTCTTCCTCATCGAATATGCAGCCCAGAGCGCCGTCGCGGTGCTCGGCGGATTTGCCATAAACCCTCGCTCACCACAATTTGTAGCGCTGGCAGACTTGCTGAGTTTTGGTTCCGCCTATGCTGCTGCGCTGGTGATGGCAAAGTTGGAACGACGCTCTGCCGAAGTTTACGGCTTGCCGCTTGGCCAAGCCCTGGGGAAGCCCTTCTGGCAGGGAATCTTTCTAGGTCTCGGTGAGGTAAGCCTGCTGGTTGGACTGATAGTTGCGTTTGGCGGGTACTCGTTCGGAGCGCTGGCACTTCACGGAATCGCCCTTCCTGGTTGGGGAGGCTTGTGGGCCCTGGCGTTCTTACTCGTCGGGCTGTCCGAGGAGTTCATGTTCCGCGGATACGCCCAGTACACTTTGGCGAGAGGTATCGGATTCTGGCGGGCTGCCGTGTGTCTTTCGCTTTTGTTTGGAGGCGTTCACCTGAGAAATCCCGGTGAAGGAATCGTCGGAGCAGCCAACGTGGCCGTCACCGGACTGGTCTTCGCGTTTGCCTTGAAGAGAACCGGGAATCTTTGGCTGGCCGTGGGGTGGCACGCCAGCTTTGACTTCGGCGAAACGTTTCTCTTCTCCGTTCCTGATAGCGGCTATGTGTTTGAGCACCACCTCTCAAACGCCGCTCTGCATGGCCCCGCGTGGTTGACGGGCGGGACAGTCGGGCCGGAAGGAAGCGTGTTCGGTTTTTTGACGATGGGCGTCTCTGCCCTGGCCATTCATTTTCTTTTTCCGGCGAAGAAAGAAGATGCGGGCAACACTTCAAACGCCGAGGTGGTCTCAGTGGACGAGTTCCGAGGCAAAGGCCAGCCGGACTCCTTCTGACTCGGAGCTGGGGAGAACTTCGCGGAGTGCCTGAAGCGTCGCGTGGTGCGGATGGCCGATGGCTAGGGCTTCTCCTTTTTCCCGCGCGCCACGCAAAGCCAATTCGAGCTGCTTACGAACTGCGCTCACTTCCTCGACGTCATCGAGAAAAGGAACATTGCGAAACGCCGACGGCACCCGCGAACTTTGCGCCGTTTCGTAAGCGATGGTAGCCGATGTCGTGCGACTGTCAATGTAAAAGAGACGATAGTCGCGCAGCACAGGCATCAACTCGCGCATCAAGTTGGGATCTGAAGTGGCTTCCGAGCCTTGATGGTTGTTGACGCCGACGGCCCCGGGAACATTCTCCAAGAACTGGTTGAGGAGCTTGGACACGTCCGCCGCCGCCATTCCCACGCGCAATTCCTGGGCCTCAGGTTTTTCGGTCGCTACGGCTTGCATGGGAAGGTGCAGCAACACTTGGTAACCGCGGCGCTCGGCTTCCTGAGCTATCTCGACCGAGTGTGCGTGATTCGGGAGGACGGAAATCGTCAGCGGATAGGGAAGATCAAAAATCTCTTCGGCGGCGTGACGGTTGCTTCCCAAGTCGTCCAAAATAATGGCGAGTTTCGCCCCCGAATGCCCGCTAGGTTTGGCAGTCTTCGCAAGGGAGTGAATTCTTGTTGATGTTAGAGAATCTGTCGGCGTTTTCTTGCAGGCGATGGGCAGCCAGAGCGACGCCAGTATAAGAGTAAGGACAACAAACGGCCGCGGTGCGCGTGCTTTCCAGCTTTCGAGCCCAGACCTTGACACGGGCCTCGCACCAGCTCGACGCCGGCCCACGTACTGCTAGGCAGCTTTCTTCGCGGGAGTTTTCAGGAGGTCCAGTGCACGGTGAAAGATGGGATCTTCCGGCGAGAGCGGCCGCGGCCCCAGTCCAGGTTCTTTCGGAGCGCCCGCGGGTGCGCTGTCGTCTTCCGCCCCGTCCGAGTCATCTTGTGTCTCCGCACGCACCACTTCGGTTGGGGTAACGCCTTCTTCCAAGATGGACTTGCCGTCGGCGTTGTAATAGTTCGCGACCGTCAAGATCAGAGCCGCTCCGTCATCCAGGGTGATCAGTTTTTGTTCGGAAGCCAGCCCAAAGGTGCGCTCTCCAACCACGTCGCCCCGATGATTGGCTTCGATCGCGGAAGCTAGAACCTCGGCGGCGCCCGAGGTCGTCGTGTCCACAAGAACGGAAACAGAATTTCTCCAGATGACTTGTTTGGGCTCAGCCGAAATGACTTGCGTCGATACCGTCTGCCCGCGCAGCGTGGTTAAAGTCCCAGACGGAATGAAAAGGCGGGCGATGGCAATAGCCTCCGCGACCGGCCCACGACCGCATTCGCGCAGGTCCAAAATCACTTTGTGAATCCCCTGCTTTTCCGCGTCCAGCAAACGGTTGCGCAACTCCTCGGAACGTCCAGTATCGAGCGAAGGAAAGCGCAGTACGAGAATATCCGGGTCCATTTTTTGAACGATCAATTTGGGCGTTGCAAGCTTTTCCCGGACGATGTCCACTTCATCCGGCGTACCCGCCTTGCCGCGGCGAATCACGGACACTTTGATCCCCGTACCCGGCTGGCCATTCAGGAGATTCACAGCCTGGCCAACCGACATGTCGCGCGTGGTAAATCCGCCAATCGATTCGAGCAAGTCTCCGCTGCGAATCCCGGCTTTGATGCCCGGGCTATCCGGCAGGACCGATAGTACGATAATGTAGCCATAGCGCTTGCTGAGTGTTAACCCGGTCTCACCTGTTCCCGGGTTGCTGATTTTCTTTTTGTATTCCTCGTATTCACGAGGCGTCAAATAGCTGGACTGCGGGTCAAGCGATTCCAGCAGTCCGTGAAGCGCGCCCGCGGTCACCGTGCGCATGTTAGGATCGTCCACATAATCCTGCTGAATTTTTTGCAACACTTCTCCGTAGACTGTCAGCGATTTGTAAGCCTTGTCATCCGGGGTCGTGCGGAGAGCGTGACCTATTCCCGCATAACAGAAGATCAAAACCGATAAACATAAAACGCCAATGCGTGCAGCTCGATTCATGCCCCATCCTTTAGGTTGCTCAAGGCAGTATACCACCGCAACGGTTGGGACGCGCCGAGAAAGGAAAGGAAGCCAAAAAAGCGGTTGCTTAACGAAGCGTTTTGGGCAAACCGACACGGGGAGGTCGGCAAATTGTTGCCGAATTACCACAGCCAGTTTCTCCAAGATTGGAACTCAATTGGTAACCCGTTGATAATAAAGCACAACACAGGTATAACCTGGCAAGCAAAATGCTACAATCAAGAGTGGGGGAATGTTCCAAACAACGATAGCCAGAGAATCCTGCACCGCGGGTGTGGGTCTCCACACGGGCGTTGGTGGGCGTGTGCGGCTGGTTCCAGCTCCGTCCGAGACTGGTATCGTCTTTCGCCGGGTGGATCTGGACAACTTCCCTATCGAAGCGCAGGGGCACAACGTAGCCCGCGTGAGCTATGCCACCAGCTTGATGAAGCAGGGTGTCCTGCTTTCCACCACCGAGCATTTGCTTGCTGCCATCTACTCTTGCGGGATCGACAACATTTTCATCGATATGGATTCCATCGAAGTTCCCATTCTGGACGGCTCCGCCGAGCCTTTCATGCAAATGCTGGAGCACTCGGGCGTGCGCAAGTTGCGCCGAAAGCGCCGCTATCTCAAGGTGCTGAAAGCCTTGGAGGTAAGCGAAGGCGACCGCCGCATCGGCATCTACCCGGCGGAAGAGTTTCGCGTCCGGTGCTATGTCGACTTCCCGCATCCGCTGGTCGGGCAGCAGGAAGTGGAGATGGTGGTCGGTCCGGACACTTTCCGCCACCTGCTGGCGCGCGCACGCACCTTCTGCTTCGAGCGCGACATCACTCCGCTCCGCGCCATGGGGTTGATCCGCGGTGGGTCGCTCGAAAATGCCATCGTCCTTACCCAAGACGGCATCATGAACGGTCCCCTTCGCTTCCCCGACGAGTTTGGCCGCCACAAGGCGCTCGACCTGATTGGCGACCTGGCCTTGGCAGGCTTGCCACTTCTCGCTCGGGTTGAGGCACACAAAGCTGGCCATTCCCTTCACACCCAGCTCGTAAGCCGGCTATTGGCCGACCCATCGCTCTGGACCATTACCACGGCCACCACCGGCGAAGCTGTCCATGCCGAGGAACAGGCTTACCAGACCGTCCTCTCTCAGGTCCCAGCTACTCCCGGCGATTAGCGTTTAGCTGCTTCTGGGCGAACCCCCGATTGCGAAAAGCCTGCGCCTCCCGCAGAATATGTTGCTAACCATGTCTAACCATGACCTAGCCGTAATTGTCCTCGCGGCCGGAAAGGGCACGCGCCTTAAATCGAGCCTCGCGAAAGTTCTTCATCGCGCGGGAGGACGCACGCTGGCAGAGCATATTGTCCGCGCGTGCGCGCCACTCAAAGCCAGGGATACGATCGTTGTTGTTGGTCATCAAGCTGACCAAGTGGCCTCGGTGGTCGAGCCGTTAGGAGCCGTCACGGTTTTGCAGCAGCCTCAGAACGGCACGGGGCATGCGGCGCAAGTCGCCAAGCGCGCCCTGGGCCGCGCCAAATTCGCGCTGGTGCTGCCCGGCGATGCCCCACTGGTTCGAACGGAAACCTTAAAGGCGCTCATGGCCACGCATCGCAGCGGCAACGCGTCGGCCACAATTCTTTCCGCTGTGGTCGCCGATCCGTCGGGTTATGGACGCATTGTCCGCAAATCCGAGACGGCTGTTTCCGCGATTGTCGAGGAATCGCAGCTGACCGACGAGCAGCGCGAAATCAACGAAATCAATTCCGCGATTTACTGCTTCACGCTGGAAGATCTTTGGCCGGCCCTCGCGCAAGTAAAACCCAACAACAAACACCACGAAATCTATTTGACCGATGCTATCGCAGTGATAAGCGGCAAGGGCCAGACCGTGTTGGCAGAAGTGGCCGCCGACGCTCGCGAAGTTCTGGGTTGCAATACGCGCGCAGACCTCGCCGAAGTCGACCGCATCTTCCGCGAATGGAAACGCAGCGCGCTCATGGACGCGGGCGTGACGATTCAATTGCCGGAGACTGTGCTTATCGACCCGGAAGTGACCGCCGGGGAAGACACGGTGATCGAAGCCGGCGTGCAATTGCTTGGCAAAACGAAACTCGGCGTCCGCTGCAGCGTAAAGACCGGAAGCGTCATCGTGGATTCCAATATCGGCGACGACGTGAAAGTCGAAACGCATTCGCTGGTTGTCGAGAGTCGCCTGGAAAATGGCGCGACGGTCGGCCCGTTCGCGCGCTTGCGCACGGGTACGCAGGTCAAAAGCGGCGGACGGATTGGCAACTTCGTGGAGACGAAAAAGGCCGTCATCGGCGAAGGCGCGAAAGTGCCGCACCTTACCTATCTCGGCGATGCGAAGGTCGGCCCCAAGACCAATATTGGCGCTGGAACGATCACCTGCAACTATGATGGCTTTCAAAAGCATCCCACGACGATCGGCAAGGGAGTGTTCATTGGTAGCGACTCTGTTCTCGTAGCGCCCGTGCGCATCGGCGATCACGCCTACGTCGCTGCCGGGTCCACGATTACCGAAAACGTTCCCGCCGATAGCTTGGGTATCGGCCGTGGCCGCCAGGTGAACAAGCCTGGGTGGGCTGCGAAAAAACGCCGCGAACTCGCCGCCGCGCAAAATCCGAGAAAATCGTCCCGCCCCAGCGCCAGGAAAAAATCCCCGCGCCGAGCGAAAAGACGCAGGTAACATTTTCACAGGGATGCACAGAATGGCTCATCGTTTCCCAGCCCAACTCGCCGTGCTGTGCTAAAATAGCCGTTCCCGCAAAGCAACAGGGGGCTGGTACCGCATGAAATTTGGAGTCGTTGTTTTTCCCGGGTCCAACTGCGACCACGACGCCTTTTACGCCATCGGAAACGTCCTCAAGAAGTCCGTGGAGTTCATCTGGCACCAATCCGAAGACCTCGCGAATTGCGACGCCATCATTCTGCCCGGCGGATTTTCCTACGGCGACTATCTGCGCACCGGCGCCATTGCGCGTTTTTCTCCGGTGATGAAGTCGGTCGAGAAGTTTGCCTCGAGCGGCGGACTTGTGCTGGGCATCTGCAACGGCTTCCAGATTCTCTGTGAAGCGGGTTTGCTTCCCGGCGCGATGATGCGCAATGGCGGATTGCGCTTCATTTGCCGCCACGTTTACATCCGCGTCGAGCAAACCGACACGCCCTTTACTAACGCCGGGTCGAAGGGCCAGGTTCTCAAGATCCCCATTGCACATTCTGACGGCAACTGGACCGTGGACGAGGCCACGCTCGCGGAACTAGAAAAGAATCGCCAGGTGATTTTCCGCTACACCAAGCCCGGCGGCTCCAACGACGATGCCGGCAATCCCAATGGCGCGATTCACAACATTGCGGGTGTCTGCAACCGCGAGCGCAACGTCGCCGGCCTGATGCCGCATCCCGAGCGCGCTGCGGAGCTGGTCCTTGGTTCCGAGGACGGCTTGGTCATTTTCCGCTCGATGGTGGAAGCGCTCGTTGGTGCGGCAAAGGCCACGGCGTAATGGGCCATCTCGTTGTGTCTGTTATTTCCAGCCGGGCAGCCCGGCTTTCTGTCGCGTGCGATTTGTGAAGCTGGGCTGCGAAGTCGAGAAATCTCTGTTCGATTGTGCAGTCAAAGCGCGAGTTTGTTGAGGCAAGATGGCCACCGCCGCAACCGAAATCAAAGTGACTCCTGAAATCGCCGCTGAGCACGGGCTGACCGTCGAGGAATACGCCCGCGTCATACAAATTCTCGGCCGTGAGCCGAACATCACCGAGCTCGGCATTTTCAGTGTGATGTGGAGCGAGCACTGCTCTTACAAGTCGAGCAAAGTGCACCTGAAGCGCTTGCCGACGCGCGGCAAGGTTGTTGTGCAAGGCCCGGGTGAAAACGCCGGCGTGGTGGACATCGGCGACGGCCTCGTCGCCGCGTTCAAAATCGAATCGCACAATCATCCGAGCTACGTCGAGCCGTTTCAGGGTGCAACCACGGGCGTGGGGGGCATCCTCCGCGACATTTTCACCATGGGCGCGCGGCCCATCGCGGTGCTGGACTCATTGCGCTTCGGCGAAATTACCCCCGGCAAAAATACCACGGCGGAGGAGGCAGCAAAAAATCGCCGCATCCTGGACGGCGTGATTCGCGGCGTTGGCAGCTACGGAAACTGCTTCGGCGTTCCCACCATCGGTGGCGAAGTTGCTTGCGAACCTTGCTATTCGCAAAATCCCCTTGTCAACGCACTGGCGCTGGGCATCGCCCGCAAAGAAGATTTGTTTTTCGCCAAAGCCAAAGGTGCGGGCAATCCCGTGATTTACGTCGGCGCGAAAACCGGCCGCGATGGCATTCACGGCGCGTCGCTGCTTGCCTCCGCTGAGTTCACGGAGGAATCCCAGCAGAAGCGTCCCAACGTGCAGGTAGGCGACCCCTTCCTGGAGAAGCTGCTGCTGGAAGCTTGCCTCGAAGCCATGCAAACCGGAGCGGTGGTGGCAATTCAGGACATGGGCGCTGCCGGGCTCACTTGCTCGACCGTCGAAATGGCGTCGCGCGGCGGCACAGGTATCGAAATTGATCTAGCCAAGGTTCCTCAGCGCGAAACCGCAATGACGCCCTACGAAATCATGCTCAGCGAATCTCAGGAGCGCATGCTGCTGGTTGCGGAAAAAGGTCATGAGCAGGAAGTGCTCGGGGTTTTCAACAAGTGGGGCCTCGATGCCGTCGTCGTTGGGCGGGTCACCGAAGGCGGTTTGGCGCGCATCAAAAATAACGGCAGCGTGGCCGCGGAGATACCCGCGCATCCGCTGGCCGAAGAAGGGCCAGTTTACAATCGCCCCGTCGCCGCGCCTGCGCCGCGCGTCGAGTCCGAAAAAGACTGGTTCCGGTTCGCGCCGGAAGGCACGAACCTTACGCAGAATCTTCTGAAGCTGCTGGCTTCACCCGCGATTGCTTCCAAACGATGGATCACAGAGCAGTACGACACCTCCGTGCGCACCAACACGCTCGCCGGTCCCGGTGCCGGAGACGCCGCCATCGTGCGCATCAAGGATCCCAAGACCAACGAGGTCAAGCGCGCTCTCGCGCTTTCGACCGACGGCAACGGCCGCTGGTGCCAGTTGAATCCACGCGTCGGCGCCATGCACGCCGTCGCGGAAGGCGCGCGCAACGTCGCTGCGAGCGGCGCGCGTCCCATCGCCGCCACCAACTGCCTCAACTTTGGCAGCCCGGAAAAGCCCGAAGTGATGTGGCAATTTTCGCAGGTGATCGACGGCATCGCCGAAGCCTGCACCGCTCTCGGCACGCCCATTACCGGCGGCAATGTCAGCTTCTACAACGAGACGCTGGGTAAATCGATCTATCCGACGCCGGTTATGGGAATGCTCGGCATCCTCGACGACGTTTCGCGCGTCCTCAAAATCGCCTTTCGCAACCCCGGCGACCTCCTGGTGTTACTGGACGGCGGGGTTGTACTGGGCGATCCGTCGCTCGCCGCTCGCCGCTCGCCACTCGCCAGTTCCGATTTCGCCCGCGAATTCTCCTCCTCCGAATACTCTAAAGCCATCGCCGCCATGGCCGCCGGCGAACCACCAGCCATCGACCTGGCCGCCGAAAAACGCCTCATCGGCTGTCTCGTGGCTCTGGCATCGGAAGGCGTGGTCGAATCCGCCCACGACCTTTCCGACGGCGGCCTCGCCGTCGCCCTCGCCGAATCCTGCTTTGCCTCCGCATCTTTTGTAGCCAACCAACCAAACCGCCGTCATTCCGAGGGGAGTCCGCGGAGCGAGGAAGCCCTCTTCTCTTCACTTAGTGCAACGGTCAACCTCGACGACACCCGCCCCACCGAGTACGCCCTGTTCAGCGAACGCGGCGCCCGCGCCATCGTTTCTCTTGACCCCGATAGTCTTGCCGCCGTTCTGGCAATTGCGAGACAATACGGCGTGGCCGCGCGCGAAATCGGCAAGGTCACCAGCGGCGATGTTTTCCGCATCGAACATAAGAGGTGCGCGGTGATCGATTCCCCAATGGAACCGCTTCGCGACACTTGGGCCAATGCGCTCGAGAAGGTGATAACGCGCTCGTGAATCTCAGCTCATCATTGGCGCGGCGGGAGAATCGCGTGATCTTCGACGACCACTTTCACGACCACTGTGGCGTATTTGGCGTCTCCGGCCATCCCGAAGCCGCGAACCTCGTTTATCTCGGCCTTTATGCCCTCCAGCATCGCGGCCAGGAATCCGCCGGTATCGCCTCGAGCGACGGCACGGAACTCCAGCTCCACCGCGCCATGGGCGAAGTCGAAGAGATTTTTCAGCCCGGCGTTCTCGCAAAACTTCCCGGGTCTCTCGCCATCGGCCACACGCGCTATTCGACGGCCGGCGACAAGGCGCTGCTGAACGCGCAGCCCATGGTCATCGATTGCAACAAAGGCAAAGTCGCCCTTGGCCACAACGGCAACCTCACCAACGCGGCCGAATGGCGCCGCAAACTCGAGCATCGCGGCTCCATTTTCCAAACCAATAGCGACACCGAAGTCATCGTGCATCTGCTTGCGCGTTCGCAGGCCCGCAATCTTTCCGGCGCGCTGGGAGACGCGCTGAATCAAGTCGAAGGCGCCTATTCGCTTCTCGTCCTCACCACCGACGAGCTTTACGCCGTGCGCGATCCTCGCGGCTTCCGCCCGCTCGTTCTCGGCAAACTTGTGACGCCCGGCGGCTGCACCGCCTGGCTCGTCGCCAGCGAAACCTGCGCGTTCGATCTGCTCAACGCGCAATACGTCCGCGAAATCGAGCCCGGCGAAATGGTGCGCATCTCCAAGGGCGGCATCGAGTCCATTCACTTCGCTCCCGCGAAGCAGCACCAGCAATGCATTTTCGAGCATGTTTACTTCTCGCGGCCGGACAGCATCATTTTTGGCCGCTCCGTCAACCAGAGCCGCGAAATGCTCGGCCGCTTGCTCGCCCGCGAACATCCCGCCGAGGCCGACATCGTTGTCCCCGTTCCTGATTCCGGCGTGCCCGCCGCCGTGGGCTACGCGCTCGATTCCGGAATTCCCTTCCGCATGGGCCTGATTCGCAATCATTACATCGGCCGCACGTTCATCGAGCCTTCGCAAGCCATCCGAAACTTCGGCGTCAAACTGAAGCTCAATCCCGTGCGCAGCCTTATCGAAGGCCAACGCGTCGTGCTGGTGGACGATTCCATCGTCCGCGGCACCACCAGCCGCAAAATCGTGCGCATGGTCCGCGACGCTGGAGCAAAAGAAGTTCACGTGCGCATCAGTTGCCCGCCAACGATTTCCCCCTGCTACTATGGCGTGGACACGCCCACGCGCGAGGAATTGATCGCGTCTGCGAACTCGCCCGAGGACATCTGCAAATTCCTCGGCGCGGACTCGCTGGGCTACCTCTCGCTGCCGTCCTTGAAACAAGCTGTCGCTGATACCGAAGGCAGGTTCTGCACGTCTTGTTATACGGGTGTTTACCCGACAGATCTTGTGCAACTGGAAGTCCGCGAATCTGCTTCCAACGGAAAACCGCGTGCGCCTTCGGTTACAATAGACGGTGAACCCGCGCCCACAGAAGGGCCGGTGGTGGTGCATCGTGAAAGCTGACATAGCCAAAGCTGAAAAAGAGAAGAAAACCGAAGCGAATGTTCCCGTAGGAACGAAAATCCAGCGGGAAATTATCGCATGGTTTTGGGTGGGCCTCGTATTCCTGCTCATCAATGGCGCCATTGGCCAGGCACGCGTCATTCCGTCCGGCTCGATGGAGAAGACCTTGCTCATCGGCGACCACCTGATCATGAGCCGCATCGGCTATGACGCAGGCATTCCTTTCACCAACTGGCATGTTCCCCTGTGGCGCAATCCCAAGCGCCAGCAAGTCATCATTTTCAAGCCGCCCTTTGCTCCGGATACGCCGGATTATGTGAAGCGCGTCATCGGGCTTCCTGGCGACACCATTGAGATTCACGACGGCTCGGTATGGATCAACGGCCAGCGCTTGAACGAGAAGTACACCACCGGCCCCACCGAGCCTTACGAACTGCGCATGCCGTATAAAGTGCCCGCCGATTGTTATTTCGTTATGGGCGATAATCGCGCCAATTCCTACGACAGCCGTTTCTGGGGCTGTGTCCCCCGCAACGACATCATCGGCACACCGGTGATGATCTACATGTCGCTCGATGTTTCGCCCCAAGCCTGGGAGCCGGGCCAGTTTCGCGAGCGATTCTTCGCCTATGCGAATGCCATCCTTCATCCCGGCGAGGTGCGCTGGCGGCGGATTTTCCGCACGTTCTGAGAAAACCCTGGTTAAGTTATACTTTGCAAGTTGCGCCGTTCCCCGGCCGGCGCTTGGTTTTGTAGTGGCGAGTCTTCAGACTCGTGCTTTTCGGTTGTAAATTTGTAGTGGGCGAGTCTTTCGCTGTTGGAGTTTACCCCAACCCTGTGGCGTGTTCCCTTCTGACCGGGAAGACTCCTAATGGCAACAACGAGTCGTCAGACTCGCATTTTTTGATTCTGGTGCTCAGCTGGTTCTTGGTTCGGCATTCTGTTCCTAACGCGCCTTCTTAACGCTTCATTCCATCGTTGCGTTGCGCCTTCACGGAACACAGAACACGGGTCATGCCGATTATGAAATACGCCGATGCCGGTGTAAATATCGCCGTCGCCGATGAAGCCAAGCAGCGCATCCGGCATCACGCCAGCCGCACGTTTACCCCCGGCGTGCTTGGCGGCATCGGCAGCTTCGGCGCACTCTTCGCCCTCGACCACAAAAAATGGAAAGAGCCGGTGCTGGTCTCCAGCGCCGATGGAGTCGGGACGAAACTGAAAGTGGCCATGGCCATGGGCGTACACTCCACGGTTGGCGGCGACCTGGTCAATCACTGCATCAACGATATCCTGGTGCAGGGCGCCGAGCCGCTCTTCTTCCTCGATTATCTGGCGATGGGCAAACTCGACCCGCAAGTGGTCGAGCAACTCGTCGAAGGCATGAGCCGCTCCTGCCGCAAAGCTGGCTGCGCGCTCATCGGCGGCGAAACTGCGGAAATGCCGGGCTTTTATCTCCCGGGCGAGTACGATCTGGCAGGCTTCATCGTCGGTGTAGTCGACCGCAAAAAATTGCTCACAGGAAAAAATGTTCAGCCTGGCGACGCGTTGCTGGCCTTGCCTTCGGCCGGTTTGCACACCAACGGCTATTCGCTCGCGCGCAAGCTCATTTTCGATGTCGAAAAATTAAAGCCGGAAACGTACGTCGCCGAAGTCGGCAACAAAATCGGCGCGGAACTCCTCAAGCCGCATCTCTGCTACTCGCCGGCGCTGAAAAGCGTCCTAACCAAAGGGTGGGTTTCCACGCTCGCGCATATCACCGGCGGTGGCATTCCGGGGAATTTGCCGCGCGTTCTTCCAAGCGGCGTCAAGGCGGAAATCGACTTGGCTTCATGGCCCATTCCGGCGATTTTTAAATATCTGGCCAAGATCGGAAAGATTGATACAGACGAATTGTTGCAGTCTTTCAACATGGGCGTGGGAATGATCCTGGTGGTGCCGCCGAAGTTTGTGAAATCCGTCGAAGCCGACCTCAAGAAGCGACGCGAAAAGTTTTATCGCATCGGCCGCGTCGAGCGCGCTGAATCCGGCAAAGCCCGCGTCTCCTTCAGCGGCTCCCTCAACTTGTAATAGTTCATCCGCTAGGGGCGCAGCATTGCTGTGCCAGCTTGCTCCGCTCGTGGCTGCCATTGCGAGGAGCTTCGTTCGGCCAAATCTTACTTCGGCAAACCTTCCGCGAACACGGTATTGACTGCGCGCGCCCTTCTCTTCCATGAGCGCTCCAGTCGCCGGTTCCAGAGAATTTCGGTTCGAATCTGATCGATCATCCAGCCCACCATCCACACTGCTTCGTGAAACTCGTGGCCCACCTCGGCATAGATCGAATGCAGAGTGGCCCTTTCTCTGTTCAGTTCCTTCAGCAGGAATTGCCGCCTTTTCTTCAACTGTTTCCGGAAAACGCCGGGCCGCGCCTGCCAGGACAGCGCCAGCCAGGTGAGAAAAGCGGGACGGTCGCGCTGCGTCGTCCACTCCTCTCGTTCGAGCGCATCGGCCAGCGCTTTGCGCCCCTTGTCCGTTGTTTCGAACGTGTCGCGTTCCGGGCCCGCCGCCGGCTGACCGGTCTCCAACCTCCGCAGCAATCCCGCGCGCGCCAGCTTCTTGAGCGAGTAGTACACTTGCGGCTTGGAAACGGCTGCCCAATCGCGAATCTGCCGCCGTTCGAGTTCCGCGTTCGCCTGATACCCGTGCATCGGCCGCTCCGCCAGCAAGCTCAGCAGCACCAAGTCCGGCGTCGTCAGCGCCAGCGGTCTCTTTGCGCGAACACTCCGGCGTGCGGGCTCAGTCTTGGGTGTGCGAGTTGTGCGCGCTGCGTTCACTTCCAATAAAGCTTCTACTCCCTTTCAGCCTTCAGCCGGAGATTGCCGGTCTCTCTGCGAGACCCGTGGACCCCGCGCGTCTCGCGTTGTCGCTTCCCTCTCTTTGTGAGCCGTCGATTTTCTTTTTCGGCTCCAGTACCACCACTGGCACTGGTTCGCGGGCAAACGCGGATTCCGCGCCTGCGCCACCGCCGCGCAGAAGGTGTCCAGCACGCACGGGTCCTGCCGCTGTCCCGTCTTGCGGTTCAGCCTTTCGTACATTTTGCGCGGCTCCTGCTTCGACAGTTGCGCCACGCTGTGAATTCCCAGCATGTCGAAGTCGCGCAGCATCGCCGGTCCGATGGAGATGAGCTCCGCAAGTTGCCGTGCTGTCGCCATAGAAAATCTCCTTGACTTGAAGTTTTCGCGCTTGCTTTTCCAGCTCCTCTAATTTAGACTTGAACTAGTCTAAATTAGACTAGTTTGCCCGGTCAAGGAAAGCATTCGTCCGCAGAAGAAGTTTCAAGGAGAAAAACCCGCCCGTGCGTCCCGGCGCTTGCCCCCCGGCATTTCGGTTTCACTCTCGCCGTGTTCCTCGGATTTTCCGTTTCCCATGACAATCCAAATCAGGAGAAATCGACCATGAACGTCAAGCGCATCACCCCGGTCCTGCTGGTCAAGGAAATCGAGCCGCTCATCCCTTTCTGGGTGGACCGTCTCGGATTCGCGAAGACCATCGAGGTCCCCGATGGCAACAAACTCGGGTTTGTCATTTTCCAGAAGGGATCGGTCGAGGTGATGTACCAGACTTACGCCAGCGTGGAGAAGGACGCTCCCGCCGCCATGGCCGTCGAGCCGCGCAAAGGCCCGACGTACCTCTACATGGAAGTCGATAATCTGGACGGTGTTCTTGCCGCCATGAAGGATGCGCGCATGGTCATGCCCGTGCGCACGGCCTTTTACGGAATGAAGGAATTTGCTGTCCAGGATCCCGGCGGCCACTTCATTACATTTGCGCAACCGGTTGCCGCGGCCCAACACTAGCTTAGGTTTTTAGTTCTTAGTCAAAGACTTCAACGCCTGCTTGTCGGCTTCCAGCACGCCGGTTTTTTCCAACGGCAGCGGAATTGGCAGATCATTTCTGGCCGCGGGTCTGCTGGATCTGTGCGGAACAGACGGCGTTCAGATACGCGCTGAGTTTCTGCGCCCGCGGGCGATTCGATTGTTTTGCCAGCATCGTGTGGAGGATTGGCTCGAGGAACCGCCCATACTTTTGCAGTGCGGCTTTGTCATGCGACGCGAAGGCGGTTTCCACTGCTTTCTCGGTCGCGGGGGTAACCAGTTCCAGCCTGCCGACGAACACGCGGGCGATTTGCGCCGGGGCCGGTCGAATCGAGAGCGGCAAAAGTCTGCTCACAAAGTCCGCCGGCACGATATAAATCAGGCGGCTTCCTTCTTCGAACCACGAGCCGCGCCACGTTTCCACCATCGCCTGTGCTTCATCCGAGTAAAGCCCTTGCGCCACCAGCATTCCGACCAATGCTCTCCCCAGATCAAAGAAGTTGCCGGTCAGCTCGGGCGGATCGAGCACCGTCTCTTTCGCGAGCGCCCCGCCGATCCGGTAGCCAATTCGGTCTCCGCGGCGTTCGAACAGGATGGTTTCCGGAATTTCCTCATCCCCGGCGCTTGCAACACGCAGTTTGCCATCGGCCATCAACTTCACCGAAACTGGCACGCGAAATGTGGACACGCCGCGATAAAAAAGGAATTTCTCGTGCTGCTCGCCCGAGGGTGTTTTTACCACAAGAGGCGTCGCCGAAGTCATGCGCGCGGCGTAATAATGGCTGTCTTCGGGCTGGCGAGGAAATTCCGCACCTAAGCGCGGCGAGACGGTCACCGCATCCCAAGTGATGCTTCCGTCTGGCTGCGCCTGGAACAGGCTCCCGTCAAAAAGATTTGACGTTGGCTCGACGCGGCTGGCGTGCGGATACCACTCGGTGATTACGCCTTTCGAAAAGCTCACCTGCACTGAGACGTTCTCTTCGCGGGAGTCGTAGAAATAAAGCACCGGCGTCTCCATTCGAACGGTGCCGCGAAGCCCCACCTTGAATTGTCCATTGCGAAAATGTTCCACGAAGGCGGGCAAATCGGTCGCGCCGGTTAGCGGCGACCATTCCACGGCTTGGCCATCCGGACCCGCGATCGAAGTGAAGGTACCCCACTCATGTACGGTCAATCCGACAAATACCGGTTGCAAATTTTTCGCTGGAAGCTCGGTCGAAATCGCGAAGGAGCCAAGCAGTAAAGTGCAAAGCATCAGGCGAGGAAGTTTTGGCAGCATGGCGGTCTCCGAATGGGCCTTGTTCTGGCTTTCACTATCTCCCATAGAGACGCAAACGTTTCGCCGAGTGTTAACGGCCACCAAGTCTCCATCCTAACTTCTTCCACTCGCACTGTTTACCGTACCGGTACAAATGGCCCTATGCGGCTGTGCGCTCGGCCAGCTGCGATTCCTGCACGTTAGGCCTGGCGGTTCCCCATATAGTGGCTCATTGAAACGATTCAAACGCTCGCCGGTCTAAATAGGCGGGCTGGCGATCTGCGCTTCCTGCAAGAAAATCCAAAAAGAGAAGAGGATTCTGTCTATTGCTTCGGCGGAGTCGGCAGCGGAGGCCCTGTTCGCTCCATTTCGGTCGGAACAGCAAGCGACCGAGCGCCATTCTTGCCGACCGAGCGCACCGCAAAAAAATGATTGTCCGTGGAAACACCCTTCAAGACGGCTTCGCCCGGCTCCGCCACAAACTGATAGGCGTGCCAGCGTGGGTCGGTCGTTTCACGCCAAAGAATTTCAAAGCCCGCGCGGTCCGCGTCGTCTTCCGCCGACCAGGAGACTTTCCCGTCCGGCATGACCGCGCCTCTCAGCCGCGCGTTCGCCGGCGGCGCGGGAGCCATCGCCAGTTGCCGCAGCGCCTCCGCATTGTCGCGCGCTACGTTGCCCAGGAACCTAAAGTTCAAATATTTTTCGTAGTCTCCATACTCAATGCCGTTTTCCGTGCGCGGCGTCTGGTGCTGGTGGTTGTAATCTTCCAGCGGCTCGGTGAACCGCACTGCAGGCAGACCTGCCTTGTAAAACGGGTAGTGGTCGCCGCCGCGGCCGTAGCGATCCTGGCGGAAAATCATTCGAATCGCGCTGCGCCCGTCAATTTCCTCGATCGCGCGAGCGAGCTCACGCGAAGGGGAGTCCGCGTCATCCAGCTCGCCGTTTCCTGAAAACAGCCGCACGCGATGCGGACCGCCTGCCGCCAGATCGGCTCCCACAATGTCGTCGTCCAGCATTCCGCCTACGGTGTAGCCTTGCTGCTTCACCCAATCGACGAGGTGCGTGCTTCCAAGCAGCCCTTGCTCTTCTCCTGAAACCGTCGCGAACAGGATCGTCGCGCGATACGCGCGCCCGGCCGCACGTGCGTCAACGCACGGCCCATTGCAGCCCATTCTGCTCAGCAGGCGCGCACATTCCACGCTCACTGCCGTCCCCGAGCCATCATCATCCGCTCCGGGGGCGTCCGCCGTTGGGTCCATCACATCCGAAGGCCGCGAATCGAAGTGCCCCGACACGATGAATAGCGTCTTCGAAAGTTTGGGGTCGTTTCCGGGCAGAATCGCGTAGACGTTCTCAAGAGGAATCGGTGTGCCGGACGTGCGTTCCGAAGTGGATTCGAATTTATCCACGACAACCTGCAATTTCCCACCGGAATCTTTCGCCATCTCGTTCAATCGCGCAACTATCGCATCCCGGCCGCAGCCAATCCCGCGCTTGGGATCAGTCCACGAAGAAAGCGTCAGCCGCGTTCCGCAACTTACGAGGTTGTGAATCAGAGCGCGCATCGACTTTTCATCAATGCTCTGCCGTGCGATCGCGCCGGCTGGCCGCGGCAATATTTTCGGTTCTGGTTTTGCTTGCGGCGGCTCGACGGGATCGCGCGGCGCAGTCTGTTGCGCGAACGCAGGCACCGATGCAATTAGCATCGCCATGGTTGCCGCTTTAGCCGCTTTTCTTGCCAGCGCGTAAATCCTGCCGGTCCTACTCCCCATGTGCTCCACTCCTCGGGCGGATGGGCGTCAAGAAGGAAGAGGCATTCTAGCGCGAACCTGCCCTCAAAGGACATGCGGGTTAGCGATCCTGCACCTTGTTCACGTAAGGCTTGTGAATCCCTGCAAATAATTTAGAATCTCCGGCTGGCCCAAGCAGCCGAGATGTAAGAGCTAAGTGGTAAGTTTTGAGCGAGAAAGAAGAAAAACATCTTGGCGGCGCAGTCCCAGAGGCTGCGAGGTTTCCGGATGTGATGATTTACGGGTCGCTATTTCTGCGAAGCGGCGCTGGCCGGAAGAAGCAGAGGAGGAGAATATGAAGAGGAACTTCTATATCGGAGCCTTTTTTCTCGCGCTCCTCGCTGCCCTGGCGGCCGCTTCCGTCATGCTCGAAAAAAAAGCTGCCACGGAGGCTGCGGGCGTTCAGGCGCCGCGCTTCGAAGTGGATCCCCTGTGGCCCAAGCCGCTTCCTAACCATTGGATCCAGGGCGCGTCCGTCGGAGTGTCGGTGGATGCTCAGGACCACATCTGGATTGTGCACCGCACGAATTCTTACGAGCCGATGGAAATCTACGCTACGGCGAAGCCGCCCGCCGCGGAGTGCTGCGTGCCCGCTCCGCCGGTTCTCGAGTTCGATGAAGAGGGCAACCTCATCGGCCACTGGGGCGGCCCCGGCGAAGGCTACGACTGGCCAGATTCGAATCATGGGATCCTCGTAGATTACAAAGGCAACGTGTGGATCGGCGGCAACAGCAAAGGCAAAGACCCTGGGCGCTTTCGCGACAATCAAGTTCTGAAATTCACGCAGGACGGCAAGTTCCTAATGCAAATCGGCCATCCCAACAAGAGCCAGGGCAGCAATGACATGGAAAATCTAAAAGGACCGGCGAAAGTGTTCTTGGACAAGGCCACCGATGAACTCTACGTGGCCGACGGCTACGGCAACCATCGCGTGATCGTCTACGACGCGGAAACCGGAAAGTACAAGCGGCATTGGGGCGCGTATGGGAACAAGCCTGAGGACGCAGATCTCGGCCCTTACAATCCAGACGCGCCGCCCGCGCAGCAGTTCCGCAATCCCGTGCACTGCGCGGAGCTTTCCAACGACGGCTTCCTCTATGTCTGCGACCGCGCGAACGACCGCATCCAGGTGTTCAAGAAAGACGGAACGTTCGTGAAGGAATCCTTTATCGCCAAGCGAACTCTCGGAGACGGGTCGGCTTGGGACATCGCGTTCTCCAAAGATCCCCAGCAGAAATATATTTTTCTGGCCGATGGTTCGAATGAAAAAATTTACATCCTGCTGCGCGACACGCTCGAAGTGCTGACCAGCTTCGGCGACGGTGGCCGCCAGCCCGGGCAGTTTTATGCCGTGCACAGCATCGCCACCGATTCAAAGGGGAACATCTTCACAACGGAGACTTATCGCGGGCAGCGCGTCCAGAAGTTTGTTTACAAAGGCATGGCGCCGGTCACCAAGAAAGATCAGGGCGTGGTCTGGCCCAGCAAGTAATCTAATTCAGCGCACTAAGTTTCGTTCGTGGAGGCAGCGGCCGTGCAGAATATCATTCTAAATCTTCTCGCAATTGTTTTTGCGCTTTCGATCTCTGGAAAATCCCACGCGCAAACGCAGAACGCGCAAAGCGTCGGGCCGCACCTGCCTCGCGGAGCAGCCACCGATGTCAGCAATACTGAGATTCAGTCTTTAGTGCAAAAGACCGCTTCGGAGCGCATCAGCGATCAGGCCATCCGCGTTGTCAGCATCAATGGCGAATACAACGTTGGTGTCGGCGTTGTCCATCGCGCGAAAACTTCCGGGGCGCAAGCCGGCGGCGGCATCGAGCACAGCCAAATCACCGAGATTTATCACGTCATCGAAGGCAGCGCGACGCTAGTTACCGGCGGCTCGATGGGCAACCTCTCGGAGTTCCCCGGGGATCATCCTGTTGTCACCGTGCTGAATGGCCCGAGCACGCGCGGCGGTCCTATTCAGGATGGCGTGAGCCGCAAAATCGGTCCCGGCGACGTGGTCATCATTCCTCCCAATACACCGCATTGGTTCAGCGGGATCACTTCCGACCAGATCGTTTACTTGGTCGTGCGCGTCGATCCCCACAAGGTTTTGCCCGCCGGCTACATGCCGAAGTAGAGAGAAACGGGTGTTCCACGTGAAACAGTTCCTGTTCGCCTCGGCTATCTTCCTTTTGCCGATTTGCGCGCGCGCCCACGACATTCCTAATGACGTCACGGTCCAGATGTTCATCAAGCCCGAAGGCCAGCATCTCCATGCAGTCGTTCGCGTGCCGCTCAGGGCCATGCGGGACGTCAGCTTTCCTCAGCGCGGCCCCGGGTATCTCGATATCGAGCGAGCCAGCGCTTTGCTCCCCGGCGCCGCCAGGCTGTGGATTGCCGGCTTCTTCGAGGTCTACGAAGGCGACACCCTTCTGCCGAATCCTCAAGTGCTGGCCACGCGCATTTCGCTTCCCTCGGATTTTTCCTTCGGTTCGTATGAAAACGCTTTGGCCCACATCACCGGCCCGCCGTTGCCCGATTCCACCGACGTGGTTTGGGACCAGACCATGCTGGATGTGTTGTTCGATAGTCCGATTCAATCGGTGCAATCCCGTTTCTCCATTCAGCCGCGATTCGCTCGCTTGGGCTTGCGCGTCATCACCGTACTTCGCTTCCTTCCTCCCGGCGGCGAGGTCCGCGCGTTCGAATTCGATGGCGATCCGGGACTGGTCCGTCTCGATCCCCGCTGGCATCAAGCCGCTCTGCGATTCGTGCACTCGGGTTTTCTCCACATCCTTGACGGCACCGACCATCTTCTCTTTCTCTTCTGCCTGGTGATTCCTTTTCGCCGGCTTCGCGCACTCATTCCTGTGGTTACCGCGTTCACGGTGGCGCACTCCATCACCTTGATTGCTTCCGCTTACAACTTCGCGCCGGATTTTCTCTGGTTTCCGCCGCTCATCGAAACGCTCATCGCGGCTTCTATTGTTTACATGGCGCTCGAAAACATCGCCGGCGCCGGCAGCGTGCAGCGCCGATGGATGATGGCCTTCGGTTTCGGCTTGGTTCACGGATTCGGCTTTTCCTTCGCGCTCCGGCAATCGCTGCAATTCGCAGGCACGCATCTCCTCACTTCTCTGCTCTCCTTCAACGTCGGAGTCGAGCTGGGACAACTACTCCTGTTGATTCTGCTTATCCCCGTGTTGCAGCTTTTCTTCCGTTACGCTGTGGCCGAACGCATGGGGACAATCATTCTCTCGGCCATCGTAGCGCACACGGCCTGGCACTGGATGCTCGACCGCGGCAGCGTCTTCCGGCAGTTCCGGTTCGAATGGCCTGCCTTCGAGGCTACGTTTTTGGCAATGCTCCTGCGCTGGTTGCTGCGTTTCGGGATTCTGGCAAGCATGCTTTGGCTGTTTCGAATGGCGGTCAGCTTCTGGACCGCGCGTGCGATGCGTCCGTTTTCCGAATCCGCAGACACGAACTCGCCCCGCGTTCACCCCGCAGCAAAGCCGGTAACTTCCTCAATGGAATCGGGAATCTCCCGGGACCGCCCGAACTGAGCCGTGCTTTCCTCTTCCCTGATTCGTTTGGACTTGACTCACAGGGTACTTATGAACAGCAATTCATCTTGTTCCGGTGGCGCAGAGGGGTTGCGCCGTCTATCCTGAGCTTATCCAGACGGAGGCACGAGTATGCGCTGCGCACGAATTTTCCAGCAAACACCGCGTCAATGGATCCGACCCGCGGCCAGAATCGCTGCCATCTGTCTAATCGCCACAACTTGCGATGCGCAGTCGAAGCCAGTAGCGTCCGCAACCCGGCAACCCCAAGCGTCTTTGACCCGAGAGCTGAACAAGTATCCCGGACTGCTCCACGAGTTCGCTCAATTGTTCAGCAAGCTCCAGAACAACGTCCAATATCCCGCGTCGCGTTCCGAAAGCCACCTCTTGCCCCTCCTGCCCGCGTCCACGATTGTGTACGGCGCGTTTCCAAACTATGGCGACGCCGCGCATCAGGTTCTGCAGATTTTCCGGCAGGAGCTGCAAGACAGTGCCGTGCTGCGCGATTGGTGGCACAGCGGCGAGCGGGCCGCCAGTGGCCCCAAGATTGAGGAATTTTTCGAGAAGTTTTATCAGGTCCACCAATACCTGGGTGACGAAGTCGTCGTGTCCGGGGTCATGGAAGGGCGCAATCCCGCCCTGCTGGTGGTTGCGGAAGTCCGCAAACCCGGCTTGCAGAAATTTCTTCAGCAAATGATCGATGCATTCGGCGGCGAATCGAAGGCCGGCGTGCGCGTGCTGGACCTGCAGGAGCTCGCTTCGGCAAAAGAAAAAAGCCCCAACGACGGATGGAAGCTGCTGGTTCGGCCGGATTTTGTGGTGGGAGCGGAAAAGCTGGAAATCCTGCGCGCCTTTAACGCCAGGCTGGATCAGGGTAGCCGTGAGTTTGCTTCCGCTCCTTTTGGACAGCGCGTTGCGCAGGAATACCAGAGCGGCGTGACGGTTTTGACCGGGGCTGATCTGCAGAAGATCCTGGAGCAAACTCCGAATCCCGCAAAACAGGACGCGTCGTTCCGCCGCAGCGGTTTTGCGGATGTGAAGTATCTGGTTTGGGAACGCAGGGGCGTGGGAGCTCAGGCACTCAGCCAGGCCGAGCTAAGTTTCACTGGCCCCCGGCGCGGAACAGCAGCGTGGCTTGCGAAGCCGGCGCGCCTGGGGAGTTTGGATTTTGTTTCTCCTGAGGCCATGGCGGCAGCCACACTGGTTCTGACCAGCATGGCGCAGGTTTTTGACGATATGAAAGAACTCGCTGGACCTTCCTCGGATCCGTTTGCGGCGATAGCCGGGGGAGAAAAAGCTTTAAACCTCAGTGTCAAGGACGACTTGCTCGGCTGCCTCGGGGGCGAGCTAGCGGTGGAACTGGACGCCATTGCTCCGCCAAGACCGGTGTGGAAGGCGATTGTTAGTGTCAAGGATGCCGTGCGTTTACAGCGAACGGTAAGCACTTTGCTGGCTCTGACGCAGCTTCCGTCCGCAGACGCCGAAGACGGCGGAATCACCTTCCATTCCGTTACGGTTCCCTCCTCGACCGTGCCCACCGAAGTTAACTACGCTTTTGTGGATGGCTATCTAATCGTCGCTTCGAGCCATGACGCCGTTGCGGATGCCATTCGCTTACACAAGTCCGGCGGTTCGCTCGCAAAGTCTCCAAGATTTCTGGCAACGCGACCGCCAGGTCATTCGTCGGACGCTTCGGGAATGTTCTACGAGGATCCTCTGATCATGGCGGCCTTGCAGTTGAGGAATGTCGCCCCCGAAATGGCGGAAAGCCTGGCGCAAGTTTCGCGAGATTCTACCCCGGCCGTTTTTTATCTCTATGGGGACGACACTACGATTCGCGAGGCCGGCGGTGGCGGCACTCTTGACGTCGCCACCATTCTGGTCGTGGCCGCGGTCGCGATTCCCAATGTGTTGCGTTCCAAAATCGCTGCGAATGAAGCCAGCGCGGTTGGCAGCGTGCGCACCGTGAATACCGCTCAGGTCACCTATGAGGCCACTTACCCCAAGAGAGGCTTTGCGCCCGATTTGGCGACGCTCGGATTGGATCCGCGTGACTCTAAAGCTTACTCCGCGGAGCACGCCGGCCTGCTCGATGCGACGCTGGCGAATGAGACCTGCGCCGGAGATGCTTGGTGCACCAAGTCCGGATTCCAATTTACAATTACCGCCATCTGCAAGCAGCATGTGTGCACCGATTTCGTTGTGGTGGCCACGCCTGTCAACACCAATACCGGAACGCGAAGCTTCTGTTCGACGTCTGATGGTGTAATTCGGTGGAAAATAGGTCCTCCTTTAACCTCGCCGATAACCCTCTCGGATTGCAAAGCTTGGCCGCGTATTCCATAGCCAGGATCACAACTCTCTAATCGCGGCTAGCAGCATGCCACCAGCTTTCCGCTAACCTGCCTGTCCAGACAGGCTTCCACAAGGGCTTCCACTGGTTCGTTTTGTCCGCTGGCGAGTCTGTGATAAGTTCCTTGGCCTATCGACAAGCGCATAGCTGTCATTTTCCGCGGTGCGCTGGCGTAGAAACCTTAAGGAAAGTCCTCCATGCTGGCTGGCATTCGCACGCTCGAACTGCGCAAGGTTTACGACTCGCCTTCTCCGATGGGTGCTGGCGCTGGCGGTTTCGCTTTCACCGCGCCCAGGGCCAAGGGCAAAACGAGGCAGCCAAAACCCCAGATCGTGGCCCTCGAGGGCATCTCTCTCGATATCGCGCCCGGGGAAATCTTCTGCTTGCTTGGGCCGAACGGCGCCGGCAAGTCCACGACCGTCGGCGTGCTCACCACACGCATTCGACCAACCTCCGGCCGGGCGTTCATTGGCGAGCACGACGTGTGGCTAAATCAGGTCGCCGTCAAGCGCCTCATCGGCGTCGTCGCGCAGCGCCCCAATCTTGACTTCTCGCTCACGGCCCGCGAAATCCTTGCGTTTCACGGCGCTTATTTCGGTCTTTCTTCACACGAACGCGCCAAGCGCGCCGAAGTTCTGCTCGAACGCTTCAAATTGACCGACCGCGCCGACCAATTGGTGCGCGGCTTTTCCGGCGGCATGATGCAGCGGCTTTCGATTGCGCGCGCCATGATGCACGATCCGCAGGTTCTCTTCCTCGACGAGCCAAGTGCCGGTCTCGATCCGCAGACGCGCTTGCTCTTGTGGGAGATCGTCCGCGAGTACAACCAGAGCGGCAAAACCGTTCTGCTCACCACGCACAACATGGAAGAAGCCGACGCGCTTTGCCAGCGCCTGGCCATTATTGATCATGGCCGGGTCATCGCCCTCGGCACGCCCCGGGAATTAAAGGCTTCCGTCCCCGGAGGTTTTCTCCTGCGTTTGCGCTTTGGCCTGCACTCTCCGGAATTCCTCAAGCGCCTGCAAAGTCTTTCCGGCGTGCGCGAAGTGCGCGCAACCGACAGCTCCGGCGCGGATGTTTACGCCGACCGCGGCGGTTCGCTCATTCCGGAGGTGGCAAGTCTGGCTTCCGCTGCAGGCGTCGAATTGCATGATGTGCATATCTCCGAGCCCAGCCTGGAAAATCTGTTTTTGCATCACACCGGAAGGAGCCTGCGGGAATGAACTGGAAAGCTTTTTTCGCGATGCTCGCGCGCGACGCCCACGTTGCTCGCCGCAACCTTGTGGCGCTTTTGTTCCAGACTTTTCTGCAGCCGCTGATGTTTGTTTTTATTTTCGGTCGCGTGATGGTGGGCAGCGGCTACATGCCGCCCTCGTACAAAAGCCTGTTACTGCCAGGAATCATGGCCATTTGCATGGTGGGCACCGGGATCTGGGCCGTGGCTATGCCTCTGATTGGGGAATTTCAATTCACCCGCGAAATCGAGGATCGCCTGCTGGCGCCGATGGATATTTCCTGGCTCGCCATGGAAAAGGTCGTTGCAGGCACGCTTCAGGCTCTGGCCGCCGGTCTGATGGTCATCCCTGCAGCGTGGCTGCTGCTTCGCCCCGGCGTCGGCTTGAACATACATCATCCTCTGCTGTTTGCGGCCGTGGCCGTGCTTGTGGCCCTGTTCTCCGCCACGGGCGGCTTGGCACTGGGCTGCATCGTGCAGCAAACGCACATCGGGCTAATGTTCAGCCTGGTTGTTGCGCCCATGATCTTTTTCGGCTGTACTTACTATCCTTGGAGCGCGCTGACGAACTTTCCAATTCTTCAAAAAGTTGTGCTCGTCAATCCGCTGGTGTACGCCAGCGAAGGCCTGCGCGGCACCATGGTTCCGCAGTTTCCGCATCTTTCGCTCCTGGCCGTCCTGGCCGCGCTCGTTTTCTTCAATGCGCTCTTGCTTGTCACGGGCCTCCGCAAGTTCTACGGCAAAGCGGTCAGCTGATACGGGCGCATTTTGCGGTCGGTGGGGCATGTGCTAACTTTCCTTGTTTATGACCAAGCGCATTGGCGTGCTCTTGAGCGGCCGCGGTTCGAACTTCGAGGCTTTGGCAGAATCCGTCGCCGCAGGCCGCATCCCCAACGCGGAAATCGCCATAGTCATCAGCAATCGTGAAGGCGCTCCGGGAATCGACCGCGCCAAGACGCGCGGCATCGCCACGCGGGTGATTCCTTCGAAAGGCCTGGAACGCGAAGTATACGACCGTCAAGTCGGCGCAGTTTTGGACGAGTACAAGGTCGATTTAATTTGTCTTGCTGGCTACATGCGCTTGCTCTCGCCGTATTTCGTCGCCCAATTTCCCAATCGCATTCTCAACATTCATCCTTCGCTGCTGCCGTCGTTTCCGGGTCTCGAGTCGCAGCGCCAGGCGCTCGAATACGGCGTGAAATTCGCCGGGTGTACCGTGCATTTCGTGGACGAAAATCTCGACGCCGGCCCCATCATCGTGCAAGCCGTCGTTCCGGTGAAAGATGACGACACGGAAGCGTCGCTCTCCGAGAGAATCCTGAAAGAAGAGCACCGCATTTATTCGGAAGCAGTCCGCATCGTTCTTGAGGGAAAATATAAGATTGCAGGCCGCCGCGTGCTGCGCGTGACTTGACGTTGTTAGCTAAAGCGATATCGGATTCCAAACCTTCTTGCCCCTCAATTCTTCGCCCGGCCGTCCGCACCGACTCTTTTCAAACGAATTATGTGATGACCGGCAGGAGGTGAACTGCCCGAAAGGATCTGCGGTTCAAAGCCCTCTTTATGCACCGTGATGTTGTACTTTACGCAGTTCTATCTTTAGTGGCGCGATTGCACTAGAACAGTGCACGTTTGCCGTGGCACCGATGAGCAAGTCTCCGAACGGAATAACCACACCCTTCCTCTGCTGCTCTCCGTCGAGTTTCCCGGCAAGCATCGCCGTCTCTCTCGTGTATGGGTACACAGTCAGGTCCGCCAACAGTTCATTCAGGAAGGATTCACGGCGAAGGCGCATGGCGGGAGTCTTCGCACGATATAGGCCGTGGATGAGTTCCGTCAGGCCCACAGCGGAGAGCGCCGCATCCTGATCGCCAGTCGCGTTTACGACTCGCTCGATGAACTGCTCGACCGTGTCTCCACGGCGCTCCGCAGCGATGACCACGCTGGAGTCGAGGATCAGTCCCATGCGGGCGGATTCAGCGGTTCACGATGGCTGTTGATGATCTCTTCGAGATCACGGGCGAAGTCTCCGTCGAGTGTGGCTGTTGAGCCGTGCTCTTTTGCGAGACGGAGAGATTCCGATAGCAGCCGGACATGAGGTTCGGCAGGACGCACCACGGCCACGGGCCGCGCGTCTTTTTCGATGATGACTTCCGCGCCTTCACGCACACGGGCCATCAGCGATGCGAAGTCGCTTGTGGCTTCTGCTTCCGACATGTGGATCACATCCTTGGCCATAACTGGATTATACACCGCGACTCCTCCTGTTTGGGTCTACCGTGGGGCACGAAGGACGTTGCGCGCGGCGCATCCGATAACGCGCTCGTTCTCCGACGCGGCCTCGAACTTCGCGAGCCTTCCCGCGCTCCGCTCGACAGAAGCTGCCTTCTGTCGCCTGCCGTGCCCCACGTCGATCTGTTTGGATTTGGTGCGAAAAGGCGGTTTGGGATTCATTCTTGAGAGACAACGGCCTGCTTCCTAGCAGCGTAGGAAAATCAACAAGTTAACGCACAGCGCCCTGGAGCGCTCCAGAGCGCCGCAGTTTTTCTAAGTTCCTGATTTCTCGATGGTTCACCACCAGCGCCAACCGGCGCTCTACGGCGCCCAACTTGGGGTGACGTGTCTACCCGCCCACCCGGTGCGAAGCACCGCTCTGCTCCGATGCCCACGGCGCGAGGCGTTAACCGCGCGCGGACAGGCTTCCAGGCGGTTCTGGCGACGTCAGTGGAAGGAATTAACAGCTAGTGTAGTGCGTCACACAGATGGTCGTTTATTGAGGGCCGCTCGTCCGCGTTTCACTTTTTCCAGGATATCCGAGGCCTTGGCTGTCCAGATAAACGGTTTGGGTTCCTTGTTGTGTTGCTCGAC
>Ga0209471_1000194_pt1 | contig 44724 bp, 57 predicted proteins | sample GraSoiAngelo_128_FD_185885 | JGI IMG/M metagenome (GOLD analysis project Ga0209471, IMG submission 185885) | Grasslands soil microbial communities from the Angelo Coastal Reserve, California, USA - 14_0927_12_20cm (SPAdes) (version 2) | ecosystem: Environmental > Terrestrial > Soil > Grasslands ... | reverse complement strand
CTCACCCTTCCCGGGCCTTTCACCGGCCTTTCACGGGCCGTTCACCGCATGTTGGCCATGACCCACCTTGCAGCGGCTCTTTGCATCAAAGGTTGCCCGTGCCAGCACAGGAGGATGGGCGCCCTGCCGGGGATCTGCGACGCAAGTCGCGGGTGCCCGAACAGCACGACGAGGGCCGCCCCCGGCACGAGACGCCGCAGGGCCGCGCGGGAGCGCGCGCCGAGATCGGCCCGCCCTTTCCACGACCGCGGCTCGGCATACGCTAAGACAATGCGTTGCACGTTTCCGGTTGCACGTTGCACGACAGAGATCCCCGCATCGCGCAATGTCGCGTGGAACAGGTCTCGCGGTCCGACCGTGTACGGGCCACCCACGTCGTCATCGACGATCGACACGGCGAGGGGCGCGTGGATCATCGGCGCGTCACCGCGCACCAGATGCGCCGCACGGTCGGCCAGCCCATCCGCGAAGGCCGCGTGGTCCGCGAGGCCTGGCTCCCCCTGGTCCGGCAGCTCCGCCCACGCGGCGAGCGCGCCGTCGTAATGCGCGAGGGCCTCGTCCGCGCGGGCCGTCGGGATCTCGGCGCCGACGGCGCGGTCCAGCGCAGCGACCACGCTCGTGAAGTTCTCCGGGTAGAGCAGCGCGTCGCACCCGGCGGCGACCGCGCCTACAGTGGCCGCCGGCACCGGCTGTGCGGCACTCGCCCCGGCCATGATGAGCGCATCGGTCACCACGAGACCCCCGAAGTTGAGCGTGTCCCGCAGGTAGCCCAGAATGGCGGGCGAGAAGCTCGCCGCTCGCCCGGTGGGATCCCAGTCCGGGTAGGCCACGAACGCGCTCATCATACTGCCCACCCCGGCGCGGATGGCGTATTCGAACGGAGCGACATCCACCTGCTGCAGGTCGGTGCCGGCGGCGCGCACGCGCGGCAGGGTCGCGTGTGAGTCCTGGGTGGTACGCCCGTGCCCGGGATAGTGCTTGGCGCACCCCAGAACGCCGTGGTCCTGGAGACCGCGGATCCACACGGCCGCCTGCTCGCCCACTCGTACCGGGTCGGCCCCGAAGGCGCGCGTCTGCACGATCGGGTTCTTGGGCTCGAGATCGAGGTCGCACACAGGAGCGAACGCCCAGTTGATCCCCACCGAGCGCGCTTCGGTGGCGGTGATCATCCCGCACGCGCCGGTGGCTTCCAGGTCGTCGAGCCAGCCCAGCGCCGCGGGCGGCGGCAGCTCCGTGAGCCCCTGGACCTGCTGCGCCGGGCCGCGCTCTAAGTCCGCGCCGACGAGCAGCGGGCGACCGGCCTGCGCCCGCAACTCCCGCGTGAGCGTCAGGACGGCCTCGCGTGTCCCGCCGAAGACGATGAAACCACCGACCCCCGCGGCGAGGGCGGCGTCGATCTTGGGCCGCTCGTGTCCGAAGCTCTCACGCCGCCAGCGCAGCGCGGGAAACACGAGACGAGCGAGCGACCCGGTCACGCCGGAGTGATGTGGCCGAGCACGCGCGGGCCCCGAGCGCCGGTGGCGGCCGGCAGGTTGCCCGGCGCCCCGAGCAGCGTGAGAAAACCGAGGAAGGCGAACACCAGAGCCTCCTTGGCTTCGCCGTCGAAAAACAGGCCCTCGAACGGCACCACGGGTCGCGGGGCCACGCGGGTCGTGAGGAGCTCGACCAGTCGTGGATTGCGCGCGCCGCCGCCCGAGATCACCAGCTCGTCGGAGGGACGCGCGGGCGTCCAGCGCTCGACCCCGCGGGCGATGGTCTCCACGGTCAGCGCCGTCGCCGTCGCCACCGCGTCGTTGTCGGAGCCCCCCGCCCGCTTCACGTCGTCCAGGAGCCGCGCGGCGTAGTCCGGGCCGAACCGTTCGCGCCCCGTGCTCTTGGGCGGCGGCGCGGCGAAGTAGGGGTCCGCGAGCAGGGCCTCGAGCACTTTGGGGGACGGCTTGCCGCGCCGTGCCCGCTCGCCGCCGGCGTCAAACCGCGCCGCGGGGTCGATGCGCCGGGTCACCGCGTCCACCACCCCAACGCCGGGGCCCGTGTCGAACGCGAGGGCGCCGCCGGTCACTCCGCGGCGCGGTGCGAAAGTGACGTTCGCGATGCCGCCGATGTTCAGCAGCAGACGCCCGCACTCCGGGTGACCGAACAGCACGACGTCGGCCAAAGGCACGAGGGGCGCCCCCTGGCCCCCGGCCGCCACGTCGCGGGAACGGAAGTCGCTCACCACCCGGACGCCCACGCGCTCGGCGATCACCGCGGGATCGCCCAGCTGCAGCGTGGCGCGGCCCGGCTCGTGCCAGATGGTCTGTCCATGCGACGCGATGAAGGACAAGTCCCGGGGCGCGACCTTCGCCTGGGCCAGCAGCTGCAGCACCGCTCCCGCGAAGCGCTCGCCCAGGGCAACGTGCAGCAGAGCCAAGTCTTTCGAGCCGCCACGGGCGATCGCGTCGATGATCTGCCCCCGCTCCGGCGTCGTGTAGGGATCCTGACGGAACGCGACGAGCTGCGCGTCGAGGGGATCGTCTTTGAGCCGCACCAGCGCCGTGGACACGCCGTCGAGCGACGTGCCCGACATCAAACCGACCGCGAGGGCCGCGGTCACGACGGCGAGACCGGCGGCGGGTCGCCCGCCGCCTTGCGCACGAACCCGCCGGCCTCCGCCAGGAGGCGCTCCGCCTCCGCCTTCCGCACCCCGCGACGCGCCATCACGATCGCCAGCTTCACACTCCCGCCGGCCGCTTCGATCGCACCGCGCGCCGCCGCGCGGTCCACGTTGCAGCATTCCATCACGATCCGCTCCCCGCGGTCCCGCAGCTTGTCGGAGAGCGCCATCAGGTCCACCATGAGGTTGCCATACGCGCGGCCGAGCCGGATCATCGCGCCGGTGGAGAGCGTGTTGAGGACGAGCTTCGTGGCGGTACCGGCCTTCATGCGGGTCGACCCCGTCAAGGCTTCGGGCCCGACCTTCGGGAGCACGAGGACGTCGCACGTCTCGACCAGCACCCGCGGGGGATCGGAGCACGAGACGAGCCCCGTCGCCGCGCCGATGGTCTGCGCGCGGGACAGGGCCGCGCGGACGAACGGCGTCGTGCCGCTCGCTGCGATGCCGAGGACGAAGTCCGCGGGCGTCACGCGCGCCTGGTCCATCGCGGCCATCCCGGTGTTCACGTCGTCCTCGGCGCCCTCGCTGCTCTTCACGAGCGCCGGGTAGCCGCCGGCGATCACCCCAACGACCATCTCCGGCGGCGTGCCGAAGGTCGGCGGGCATTCACTCGCGTCGAGCACGCCCAGCCGCCCGGAAGTGCCGGCGCCCACGTAGATGAGCCTCCCGCCCCGGCCGAAAGCGTCCACCACGAGATCGATCGCCCGGGCCAGCTCGGCGCGCACGGCACGCACCGCGTCGGCCACCGTCGCGTCCTCCCCGTTCAGGAGGTCGACGATTTCGAGCGTCGACGCCACGTCGATGCGCTCAGTGCGGGGATTGCGCTGCTCGGTGAGCCGCGGGTCGCGGTAGTCGGAGCCGGTCATGTTGGGTATGGGTGGCCCCAAGTTAGGCGTTGACCCGAACTCGGGCAACGGAATCACGATCTGGGCACGCTAGGCAGGACCCGGGCGCCGCGTTTGAGGTGCCGGTGGTTAGTTCGATTCGCTCCTTCGACCACCCAACCTCAGCGCCGCGCCGAGCGACACCACCAGATCGTTCTGCCGCTTGTACGTGCGGGCGAATCCATAATTGCACACGCCCGGAGAATTCCCACCGCTGCGGCACGCGAAGTACGCGCGGAACCTGTAGTCTTCCGCATCGAGTCGCAGCGAAATCAATCGACTCGGATTGAACAGCGCGCCAGCAGCCGCAACCCAGCCGTCAAACGTCGAGCCGGACATTTGCAAGTACACGTCGTTGCAGCCGCAGTACGCTGGCCCGCCATAGCGCACGCGGCTTGGGCCAGCCCCCAGGTGAAACACCGTGTTGGCACCGGGACTATTCAGACGCACGAGCAGCTTTGCACTGCGAGCGATGACGTAGGCAGAGCTCGGCGAAACCGGCTTAGGGCCGGTCAGGCTGCTCGGGGCATAGTTCACGGTTCCTTCGATCCCCCACCAATGCAGAAGCCACAAGGTCGCGCGCACGCCCAGCGTGGGGCTCGCTTTCTGTCTTGGCCCTTGGTACATCACGCTCGTCGTCGGCAGATACAGCCCTGCATACGGCACGAGGTCACCTTCGATCTGCGCGCGACCAGCGACGGACAGCGTGCAGGCGAGAGCGAGGAGAGCAAACGTGGGTCGAGCAAGCGGGCGGATGGACATGGGACACCCCCAAGCGTTCACCAAGCATGTCGTTGCAAGTTACCCGCCAAAGCTGGTGGGAACGAGTGTGACGCTTAGACGTTGACCCGAACGCGGGTCAACGTGCACAATTCGGCATGCGCAGATCCGTGGGTCTCGGCCTGTTGTTGTTGACGGCGTGCGGCGGCGGCATCAAGGCGCCCGAGACGATCCCCGTCCCTCCGGTCGGCTTTGTCCCACTTACGCCGGTCGACACGGCGCCCACCGAGGGCACGCCCGCGAGTGCGGCGGCGGCGGGAACTCGGGACGCGCGCACCGCGCCCGCCTGGCCTCTTAGCCTGCGCGTCAAAGCCGTCACCGGCGAGCACGCCATGGTGGTCACTTCGCATCCACTCGCGAGCGACGTCGGCGTGGACATTCTGCGGCGGGGCGGCAATGCGGTCGACGCCGCCGTGGCAGTCGGCTTCGCGCTCGCGGTGGTGCACCCGGTCGCTGGCAACATCGGCGGGGGCGGGTTCATGGTCGTCCGAACGCATGACGGCGTGGTGCGCACCCTCGACTTTCGGGAGGCCGCGCCGTCCGGCGCCACGCGCTCCATGTACGTTGATTCGGCGGGGAACGTGCGGCAATCGTCCCTGACGGGCCACCTCTCGGTCGGTGTGCCGGGGACGGTCGCGGGGCTGTTCGAAGCGCACCGCCAGCTCGGGCACCTGCCGTGGAAGGACTTGGTCGCGCCCGCCGTGCGTCTCGCCCACGAGGGATATACGCTGGACGGCGTGCGCAGTCGCCAGATCGGCCGGGAGGCCGAGCGGCTCGCCCGGTTCGCTGCCTCGCGCGCTCAGTTTCTCTCGAATGGGGAAACGCCACAACCGGGCTCGACATTCGTTCAAGCGGAGCTGGCCCGCACGCTCCAGCTGATCGCCGACAGCGGACCCCAGGTTTTCTATAAGGGCAGCATCGCCGAGCTGATCGTGCAGGAGATGGCGCGGGGCGGCGGTCTGATCACGCGGGACGACCTCGCCCGCTACCAGGCCAAGTGGCGCGACCCGATCGGGATCACCTATCGTGGCCACACGATCTACACGATGCCACCGCCTTCGGGGGGCGGCGTCACGCTGGCGGAGATCCTCAACGTAATGGAGGGGTACGCGCCCCTCCCGCCGTTTGGCAGCGCCCGGCTGATGCACCTGCAGACCGAGGCGATGCGTCGCGCGTACGTGGATCGCAACGCCTTTCTCGGCGATCCGGACTTCGTGGACATCCCGCTCGCGCGGCTGCTCTCCAAATCGCACGCCGACACGTTGCGAGCGGGTATCGATCCCCAGCGGGCAACGCCCTCGCCGGCGGCCGGAGGCGCGCACTCGGAGGGCATGGAGACGACGCACTACTCCATCGTGGATGCGGACGGGAACGCGGTGTCCTGCACGACGACGCTGAACAACGATTTCGGCAGCGCGGTGACGGTGACGGGGGCGGGGTTCCTGTTGAACGACGAGATGGATGATTTCATGACGGCGCCCGGCAAGCCGAACCTGTTCGGGCTGGTGCAGGGGGAGGCGAACGCCATCGCCCCGGGCAAGCGCATGTTGTCGGCCATGACGCCCTCCATCGTGCTGGATTCGACCGGCGGGCTGCTACTCGTCTTGGGCTCGCCCGGCGGATCGCGCATCCCGACAGCCGTGTACCAGGTCATTTCGGACGTGATCGATCAGGAGATGCCGCTCTCGAGCGCCATCGGTGCGCCCCGGTTGCACCATCAAGCGGTCCCGGACACGCTGCATCTGGAGCGCGACGGTTTTCTCCAGGCCACGATCGACTCGCTGGAGGCAATGGGTCACACGGTGGGCGTGTGGAACTACAAGACCGAGGTGAACGCGATCGCGCGCGCCGCCGCCGGCTGGGTCGGGGTGGCCGATCCCCGGCGCGGCGGCGGCGCGGCAGGCTACTGAAGACAGCTAGGCCGTTTTTACCGTCAGTGGCGCGTTCAGCTTGATGGTGATCGCCGCCCCTTTGGGGATCACCACGTCGATGTCGCGCGACGCGCGCGCGGCCGCCGCGCCGGCGGCGGCGCCGGCCGCGCCACCAATCACGGCTCCCTTCGTGTTCTTCCCGAGGAGCTTACCCACGATCGCCCCGGCCACCGCTCCCCCGGCGACCTTGGCGGCGTCGGCCTTCGTCACGCCGCGGCCCTTCATGACGGTATCCATGGCCACGACGGAGGCATCGATCGAGTAGCTCTTGCCGTGCGCGGTGACGTTGGTGACCGACAGGTCGATCCTGCCGGTGGAGTTCGGGTTCGGCGCCGGTTCGGCCGCCGTGATCGTCCCGGACACGGTCGCGCCCGCCGGGATCACCACTCGTCCGGTTGCATCTTTCACATCCTGGCTCACGGTCGCGGTGAACGAATCCCCCGCCTTCGCCGTGCGCGTGGAGATCGTATCGTTGGCCGTGGCCGGAACGCGGGTTCCCGCCGCGAGCATCAGGGGTGCCGGTTTCGCCGCCACCGGCTTCTTCACGGGCGCCTTCTTCTCCGGCGCTGGCTTCGCGGCCTCGGTCGCCGGGGCCGGCACGTCCTTCAGGGCTGCCGTTGATTCAGTCGGCGCGAGCGTCAGGTTGCGAGCCGTGGAGTCGGCCGACCGGCTCTGCTGCTCACCTTGTACGCAGGCGGCGAGCGCCGCGCCCGCCAGCACCACGACAAGCCATCCGTGCTTTTGGAGACTGATCATTTCGTCCCTCTCGGTGAGTTTCGCAGGCCCTAATATAGGAAAGTGGCCCATAAGGTTCCCAGTTTGAAACCCGGCCCGGCCCCGACACGACGCTAAAGCACACGCGCATTGTCCTTTAGGAGCGTCCTATAGCCGGCTCTTCAGGAACTCGGGCGTCAGCCCCTGCAGCCAGCTCGCCAGGAGAGTGAAGCGATCGGTGAGCAGCAGCAGGCCAAGAAGGATCAGCAGGATCCCGGCGATGCGCTCGACCCAGACGATGTAGGGTCGGAATCGCTGGAACCAGACGAGGAACCGGTCGAGCGCCAGCGCTGTGAGGAGGAAGGGAACGGCGAGCCCGATGGAATAGGCGGTGAGCAAGGCTGCCCCGTGCCCCACGCTCGCCTGGGCGGCCGCCAGGGTGAGAATAGCGCCGAGGATTGGTCCGATGCAGGGAGTCCACGCCGCTCCGAACGTCACCCCCACGACCGCGGACCCTACGTAGCCCACCGGCTTGCGGGCCAGCTGGACCTTGCGCTCGCGCATCAGGAACGCCGGGCGTAACCAGCCGAGCAAGTACAGGCCGAACAGGATCACGAGAACGCCGCCGATGCGCCCGATCCACACCTGCGACTGCACCAGCCAGACGCCCAGCGCGGACGCCGTCGCGCCGAGCGCAACGAAGACCAGCGAGAACCCCGCGACGAACCACAGGGCGTGCACCAGGGCGGTGCCGCGCCGAATCTCGAGCTCCTCGAGTGTGAGGCCGGTCAGGAACCCGACGTAGCTCGGAACGAGCGGCAGGACGCAGGGAGAGAGAAAACTCAGCAGCCCGGCGAGAAAGGCGAGGGCGAAAGAGGGCGTCACCCGCAGAAACAGACCGCCGAGACCACGGTCGTCCAGCGACCGTCGTCCCCGCACTCGGCGGTCGAGGTGATGTTCATCGTGCGGACGATCTCCCCCGACAAGAGCCACTGCTCGCGCCGCTCGTCCCAGGCCTTGTCCGTATCGAACGGGACGCCCAGCACGGTCGCGAGCATCGACGCGGCGAGGTCTTCGGCGTACTCGCCCGACGCCATCTCGTTCTGCCCGTAGCTGTGGTGCTCGGAGATGTAGCCGTGGTGGGACTGATCGGCCGGCATGGCGACGCCGATCGATGCCGCCACGAGGCGGCTCGGCTCGTTGGTGGCGGATTCCGCGATGACCGCGAACACGACCTGCCCGGGCTTCATGAGCGAGAGGCCTTCCTCGCGGTCCACCAGCTCGCAGTGGGGCGGGAAGATCGAGCTCACCCGCACGAGGTTGAAATTGGCCAGATGGGCGTCCCGCAGCGCCATCTCGAAGCTGGTGAGTTTTTCCTTGTGCCGACCGACGCCTTTGGTGAGAAAGGCCTTGGTGGGCACGAACATTCGTGATTCGATCAACCCGTCACCTCGTGCGCGCTAAAGGGTTCGCCTGCTGACAGGTGCGGCACAGTCCATAGATCTCCAGCCGGTGGTGGTGGGGCCGGAACTCCACCTCCTCCGCGAGCAGGGCAATCATCCGCTCGAGCCGATCGTTCGCGAACTCCGTCACCTGGCCGCACGACGAACAGATACAATGCTCGTGCGCCTGCCCGGCCGCGAGCGGCTCGTACCGCTTGAACCCCTCGCCGAAGTCGTGCTCCTTGGCCAGCCCGGCGCGGACCAGCAGGTCGAGTGTCCGATAGATCGTGGCCGTCCCGACCGCAACCCGCTTGGCCACGCGCCGGCCCACCTCCTCGGCCGACAGGTGCTCGCCGGCGAAGAATACCGCTTCGGCCACGGCCAACCGCTGCGGCGTCGCCGGCAGGTTGTGCTCGGCCAGGTGGCGGCGGAATTCCTCGAGGAGCTTGGTTCCGTCAACCTTCATACCACACCGCCGGACCGACCGCCACGGGCGGCTCGGGGTCCCCGGTCCGCTCCGCGGCCGCCTCCATGACGCGAGCGATCACGTCCGCAGGTGACAGCGCCGTCTCCTCGACCTCGATCCGGGACTGACCCCGCTCCTTCCCGCGCACGATCAGCATGTAGCGTGCCGTGTACACGCGCAACCGGCCGCCGCCCCCCTCTCCCTCCCCTTCCGTCGCGCGGCAGGCGACCACGGCCGTGCCCCACTCGCGACCCTCGCGCTTCCAGGGCCGGAAGAGATAGATGGTCTCTATCTCGGAAGGCGGCACCCGGAGGGCGACGGCTTCGGCGAGCTTCGCCCACCCCGGCCCCCGACCCGGATCTAGCGGAGGACGGTCGCCGGGGCCTGCGCCTGCTCCCATCGCTCCACGTAGAACCGCAGCACGTGCATGAAGTCCTGGGCATTCGTCACCACGCCGTAGGCTTGGTGCGTGCCCCGGTCCCGCAGCTTGGTCACCACGAACTCCGTCTGATCGACGCAGATCGTGCTGAGGGGACGCAGGTCCTCGGGACGCTCGGCATCCACGAACGCCGGGAGCATGTTGCCGACCGCGATCGCGTGCAGCGCCGTCGCGACGAACACAGCGAAGGTCGCCTGGGCGGTGAACTCCCGCATCGCGTCTTGCGCCGCGAGCGTATCGGAGAGCACCTCCGGGAGCGGCCCGTCGTCGCGGATGGAGCCCGCGAGCACGAACGGCACCCCGTGCGTCACGAGGGCATGCATGATCCCCGAGCTCACGAGCCCCTGCCGCACGGCGGCGGCGATGCCACCGGCGCGCCGGATCTGGTTGATGGCCCGCATGTGGAGCGCATGGCCGCCTTCGACGCCCTGCCCCGAGCTCGTCATGCCGAGCGTCGTCCCGAAAATCGCCGCCTCGAGATCGTGCACCGCGACGGCGTTCCCGCCGAGGAACGCTTGCACGTAGCCGTTCTTGATGAACCAGATCATGTCTTCGCGCGCTCGCGCGTGTACCAGGGCGGGCCCCACTACCCAGACGATCTTCCCGCCGCGCTGCTTCTCCTCACCCAGGAGCTGTGCCAGGACGGCGTAGTCCACGGGCCGCTCCCGCGACACCTCCGTCTGCATGAAGCCGAACTCGTTGGCGCTGTGACTGCCGCCGAGAAAGCCCTCGGCGTGCACGAAGATGCCTTGGCTGCCATCCTCTTCCGTGCCGACCGCGACGGCCTGCCCTTTACGCACCTTGCGCGGCTCGGTCGTCACCAGATCACGGGCGGACTGACGCACGATGACGCAATCCATGCGCGGCAGACGCGGGCGGGACCACGCCCCCGCAGCCTTGACGTATGTCGGCAGGTTGGTGGTCGAAAAGAACCCGTCGGGCAGGACTCCGTCGGCGGGCGCGGGCTCGAAGCGCGCATCGGGCGCTCCCTTGAGCGGGGGCGCCTCGAAGTTGGGTGGCCGGTACTGGAACCGGGGACGGGTGGTCACAGGAACGCTGATAATACGCGCGGCGAATCCCGTCACGCAACGGCCTGCGTTGCTCGAGCGTTCCGCCAAGCCCGGTAACGGAGATAAGCCACGACCGCTCCTACCGGCATCGCAAAGGTGAGGGACCATGGCGCCGCAGCGCCGGGCCGCGTGAATGCGGCACCGAACAAGATGAACAGACTGTTCTGGACTGCGACCTGACCTGACGTCCAGTTGAGTACGAACGCGGGAGACGCAATTAGGGCCGCGAACGCCCAGAGCCAACGGCGCGGCATACCCTTCGCCGTGATCAACCTGACGGCCACCGTGAGCGTGATCAGCGGCATGAGCAGCGCAAACGCAAACCACAAGTAGTGACGTGCCGACTGGTGCATGAGTGTAAATGCGTTGATCTCCTCGAGTCGAGCCGGAACGCGGTTCGCCGATAGACCGATGATTGACCTATGGCCCTGTACCACTTGGGTGGCGACGTTGGTCGTGAGCCAGCCGCCGTTCGTGGTTGGTACCTCGTAGGTGAGATTCAGCGCGTGGCTCCCAGACCCGCGATCGTCATTGATGTTGACTCCGATCAACTGAAGCGAATCGAGGTGCACCTCATGCAGCAGGGTCCCGATGCGCTGGAGCGTGCGAGTGAGTGTGTCGGTCCGCAAGCTGGGAGCGATCATGCTGGCAGCCGAATCGATCTGACCGGAAGCGAGCAGTTGCAGGTACTGCTGCGCGAATGCGCGCTCCTCGGGCCTGGTATGGTTCCGTGCAAACGTGTCCAGGTCAGGCGCGGAGCAGCTCGGGAGGAAACACAGACACACAAGGGCAGCGGAGGTGATGCGCATACATGGCTCCCAGCGGGTTGGGGGAGTGCCGCACCCGAATTTAAAGCAGTGAGACCGGGTCGCGATCGACGATCACCGCGCCGCGCGCCCGCGCGCCCAGCGCGCGCACCACGCGGCCGATGGCGCGCGGCTCCGCGGCTTTCACGAGGACGTGCCAGCGCCAGCGTCCCTTGAGCCGCTCGATCGGGCACGGCGCCGGTCCGAGCACGCTGAGCGCACCGGAAAGCCGCTCGGCATTGGCCCGGACGAGCCACTCGGCCACACGCTCGGCCGTCCGCTGGACCCGGCCCGCGTCCTCATGTGAGGCGACGAACCGTGCCAGCCCGACGTGCGGCGGGTACGCCGGATTGGGCGGGGACCGCAGCGGCAGCTCCGCCGCCGCGAACTGCGCCACCGAGTGCAGCGCCGCCGCGCGGATGGCGTGATGGTCGGGCGCTCGGGTCTGGACGTACACGCGCCCTCCCTTCGGCCCGCGCCCAGCGCGACCTGCCACCTGCGCCACGAGCTGGAACGTCCGCTCGGCCGCGCGGAAGTCGGGGAGATGAAGCCCCGTATCCGCGTCCACGACGCCCACCACGGTCACGTTCGGGAAGTCCAGCCCCTTCGCGATCATCTGCGTCCCGAGCAGGATGTCGATCTTTCCCTGCGCCATGCGCTCGAGCACCCGATGGTGCGCCCACTTGGTGCTCGTCGTATCCAGGTCCATGCGGGCGATACGGGCCTCGGGGAACCGGAGACCGACGAAATGCTCGAGCTGTTGGGTCCCCAAGCCCCGCATGCGCTGGGTTTCCTTCCCGCACAGCTGGCAGACGGTGGGAATCGGCTCCTCGTGGCCGCAGTAGTGGCACCGGAGTGCGGCCGGCGTCTGGTGCACCGTGAGCGCGATGGCGCAGCGGGGACAGGTGCGCACGTCGCCGCAGGCGGGACACTGCAGGTAGGTCGCGAAGCCGCGCCGATTCAAGAGCAGGATCACCTGCTCGCGACGTCCAAGGGCGCCGCGCACGGCCTCGTCGAGGGCCACGGTCCACGGTACGCCGCGGGCTTCCGGCACCCGCTCGGCGCTGCGCAGGTCGATCACCTCGACCGGTGGCAGCGGTCGCGCGCCGATTCGGTCGGGCAGCTCGAAGCGCACCACCTTCCCCACGGCCGCGAGGTGCAGCGTTTCGAGGGACGGCGTGGCGCTGCCCAGAATCACCCGTGCCCCCCCTCCCTCGAGCCGCGCGCGCTCCAGCGCCACGTCGCGGGCGTGGTAGCGCGGCGCCGTGCCCTGCTTATAGCTCGACTCGTGCTCTTCGTCGAGCACGATCGCTGCGAGCCGCTGCACCGGCGCGAACACCGCCGAGCGGGGTCCGACGGCCACGCGCCGCTCGCCACGCCGCAGCGCCCGCCACGCGTCGACGCGCTCGCCGTCCGACAGCCCCGAGTGCAGCACCGCCACCTGGTCGCCGAACACGCCGCGCACCCGCGCCACCGTCTGGGGCGTGAGGGCAATCTCCGGGACCAGCAGAATGGCACCGTGACCCGACGCCACGACGCTACGAAGGACGTCGAGGTAGACCAGCGTCTTTCCGGACCCCGTCACGCCCTGGATTAGCGCTGGCGTCTCGACCGGCGTCCCCAGGATCCCGGCGACGACGCGCTGCTGATCGGCCGTGAGGTCGGGGGGCGGCGGAGACGACAGTCCGGCGAACGGATCGCGCGCCCGCGGTACGTCGGTGTAGCGGGCCAGGCCCTGGGTTACGAGCCCGTCCAGTGCGGCGGGAGACAAGCCGAGCTGCGCGACGAGATGCCGGACCGGCGCCGAGCCGCCGATCGCCTCGAGCGCCTCGTATGCCACGCGACGCTTGGGGGCTCGCTTGAATGCCCGCTCGCGCTCGAGCAGCGACGGCAGCGCCCCTGTCAGCGTGAGCACGCGCTCCACCTGCTCGGCAGGCCCGGCCGGCCGGCGCACGCTCCAGAGGGCCCCGGGGAGCAACGCCCGCAACGCCAGCCCGAGGGGCGCGCCGTAGTAGCGGCTCATCCACACGCCGAGCGCGAGGAGCGGTGCCGTTATCGCCGGCGCCGCGTCTGGCGCGGCCGCGATCGGCTTCACCGCGACGGTCGAGGCGGGCGGCGCAGCATCCACCGCCGCCACGATCCCCACCACCTGGCGCCGTTGCACGGGCACCACCACACGGGCACCGGGCACCACGCGCGGCTCGAGGTCAGCGGGAATCAGATACGTGTAGGTGCGGGGAACCGGTACCGGGAGGACCACCTCGGCGTAGCGCGGCGCGCTGCGGCTGCCTATGTCGCCAGGTAGGGGCGCAGCATGCTGCGCCCCTACACTCACATCGCCAGCGGGACCCCTAGCCGTTGCCGGCACGACCGGACCGGCGCCGAACGCCCAACCCCGGCTCGATGGGGAGTCGAATCTGCCCACCCTCGATCGTCGCGCCGATGAACGGGTCGTTCGCGGTCAGCGCCGCGCCGTCCAGATCGGCGGCGTCCACGAGCGGCGTGAAGTGCGCGGCCGCGGTGATTCCCAGTGACGTTTCGATCATGCAGCCCACCATGACCAGCATGCCGTGCGCCCGGGCCGTGGCGATCATGCGCAGCGCTTCGCGCAGCGATCCGCACTTCGCCAGCTTGATGTTGATCCCGTCGACGACCCCGGCGAGCCGCGGGATGTCGGTCGCCACGATACAGCTCTCGTCCACCACAATCGGCAGGATGCCGCGGCGCTGCAGCGCCGCAAGCCCCTCGAGGTCTTCGGGCGACAGCGGCTGCTCCACGAACTCCACCCCGTATTCCCTGAGGACGGGCAGCATCTGGAGCGCCCGTTCGCGCGTCCAGCCCGCGTTCGCGTCCACGCGCAGCGGCTTGTCCGTCGCGTCGCGGATCATGCGCAGGATCGCCTCATCGCGATCGGTGCCAAGCTTGATTTTGAGGACCGGATAGGAGGACGCCTCGAGCACCTTCTCGCGCATCCGGTCGATGGTATCGAGACCGATGGTGAACGAGGAGCGGGGCGCGCGGGCGGGATCGAGTCCCCACAGCCGCCACACCGGCTGGCTCAGGCGCTTACCCACGAGATCGTGCAGCGCCGCCGACAGGGATGCCCGCGCCGCGCCGTTCTTCGGGATCAGCTGGGCAAACCTGGTTTCTGCCGCTTCGAGGTCGAAGGGGTTCTTGGGAAGATGGGGCTCCAGCTTCTCGAGCGCAGCGAGGACCGTGTCGGCCGTCTCCCCGTAATAGCGGGACGGGTCGGCTTCTCCCCATCCCTCCACTCCATCCCGATCGGTGAGGCGGACCCACACCACCCGCGTGTCGTCATCGCCGCCCCGGGCGATGACGAATGGATGCTTGGTCTTCAGGGTGAGAACGTCGGCGGCGAGCTTCAGAGCCATTTGCGGCGGTTCAACCACCACACGATCACCAGCGAGACTATGACCATACTGGCGACGGCGACCCAGAAGCCCAGCGGATCGTGGACGAGCGGCATGCGACTGAAGTTCATACCGTAGATCCCGGCGATCACGATCAACGGCAGCGCGACGGTGGCCACGATCGACAGCTGCTTCATCACCCGATTCATCCGGTTGGAGGTCTGGGACAGATACGTCTCCAAAACGCCGGCGAGCAGGTCGCGCGTGGTGTCGACCGACTCCATCAGCCGGATGGTATGGTCGTAGATGTCGCGGTAGTACAGCTGCGTTTCGGGCCGAATGTAGCCGCAGGGACGGTTCGTCAGGATGTTGAGCACTTCGCGCAACGGTCCGATGTGGCGCCGCAGGCCGAAGGTCGATCGCTTCGCCTTGAAGATCTCGTGGATGAGGCCCTCGTCGAACTCCTCGAACAACTTCCGCTCCAGCCCATCCACCTTGCCGTTGAGCTCCTCGACCAACGGAAAGTAGCTGTCCACCGCCTGGTCGATGATGTGGTGCATCGTCATCTCGGCGCCCCGGGCGAGGAGGTCGGGACTGCGTAACAACCGGTCGCGGGCCGCGTCGCAGCCCATGGATGGCACGGCGTGCACGGTGACCAGGAAATTCTTGCCGAGGAAAAAATAGAGGTTGGAGGTCTGGAGATCGAACGGATCGGGAGTCGCCTGGTCGAACTGGACCCCCGCCATCACCACGAAGACGTAGCGGTCGTACTCTTCCAGCTTGACGCGGGTGCGCGGCGAGAGCGTGTCCTCGACGGCGAGGGGGTGAAACTCGAATACCTTCTCCAGGAGGGCATGCTGGTGCAGGTCGGTACTGTCGACGTCCACCCACAACTCGCCCTCACCCGCGCGCACGATCTCGCGCAGCCGGGCGGGCGAGAGGCCTCGCTCGACCCCCCCGTCGGGCCGCCGATAGATGCTGGCAGGCCAGTGTTTGGACGCCTGTGGTGCGGCAGTCGCGGTCACGACTGTAGTATCGGGACGCCGCGACCCTCAGGCAAGCGCGCGCACGTGCGCCCGTGCGCCGGCGGCGAGCAGGTCGAGCCGGTACCCGCCTTCCAGCACACCGACGACCGGCGCCGGCGCGACGCGCGCGCGAAACGCCTCCGTCCAGTGCGCCGCGTCGGCGGGCTCGAGCGTAAACCCGCCCAGCGGATCTCCCGCGAGCGAGTCGAACCCCGCCGAGACCAGGAGGAGGTCCGGCCGCCACCCGACCAGGGCGGCGTCCACGGCCGCGAGCAGGTCCCGCGCGTACACCTCACGCGCGAGGCCCGGCGGGCGGGGCACGTTGAACACGTTGCCGACGCCACGCTCGTCCGCCGCGCCGGTCCCGGGGTACCAGGGATACTGGTGCATGGACACGTAGCGGATCGACGGATCCCGCTCCACCAGCGCCTGGGTGCCGTTCCCGTGATGCACGTCCCAGTCCACGATCAGCACGCGCGGCTTCCCCCGCTCCTGGGCGTGCCGCGCCGCCACCACGACGTTGTTGATCAGGCAGAATCCCATGGCGTGGCCGGCGAGGGCGTGGTGCCCCGGAGGGCGCGTGGCGCCGAAGGCCGAGCCCCGCTCGATCCCCTGCTCCACCGCGCCGATCGCCACGCCCGCGGCCGCCAGGGCGGCGTCCCAGCTGTCCCGGCTCATCACGGTGTCGGCGTCCAGCGCGCCGCCGCCACCCTGCGCGACGCGCTCGAGCGCGTCGAGATACACCGGCGAGTGGACGCGCTCCAGCTGATCACGCGCCGCGGGCCGGCCCTCCACCCACTCGACCGTCCCCGTCAGGTCAGGCGCGCGCAGGGCGGCGAGGACCGCCTCGATTCGCTCGGGGCGCTCGGGATGGCCGGGTCCCGGGTTGTGCAGGCGAGTAGCAGGATGGAAGACGACCGGAACGGACACTAACGCGTCATCAGTTGTCCAAATGCTTGCCGTGCAGCAGCTGCCGGATCGACTCCACCTCCGCCCGCATCTCTCGCCGCGCGCGTTCCAGGTCCGACATGACGCGACGGTAGCGCCGCCACCCGAAGACCACCAGCACCGCGGCGACGAGACAGACCGCGGCCCAGAAGACCAGCATCCGGCGACCGAGGGCGAACCCGCTGTACGCCAGCAGCAGGGCATCCAGCAGCAAGAACCCGACTGTGAAGGTCGTCAGCGCGCGGGACACCATCAGCGCACCGGCTGGCGCCGGGCGGGCAGGATGATGAACGGCGAGTTGGACACGGCGCCCAGCGCGGCCAGGGTCGTGGACTCGTCCAGCACCTGCGCGCCGCGGAACTTCACAACGTAGTCCTCAGGCCGCACCTGTGCCCGTTTCAACGCTTGAGTGAGCGCTTGGCGTTTCAAGTCCGCAACCGTGGTCGTGGGCGCGACCGCGAGAAATACCTGATCCCACACGTCGGTCACCATCACCCGGACGGCGAACCGCTCACCCACCGCGGTCACGCGACGTCCACAGTGGCTTCGAGCGGGAGGGTCGAAAGGAAGCGATCCAGCGCCTGATCGAAGAAGAGGGTGGAGGCGCGCACGCGAGTCTTGCCCGCGGCATCCACCCACGCGTGCAGCGCGATCTCCTCCCCACCTTGACCGCGCAGCACCAAGAACCCCGGCCCTTCCTTCTCCGCGAACGCGGCCGCGTTCGGTACCCGCTCCGCGAAGAACCGCTTCGCCCGCTCGAGCACGTCCTGGGGGGGCAGTGCGACGGTGGTGGAGTGCGTCATGGCTCGGAAAGATAGGCACCACACCGAAGTCCGCAAAGCTGACAGGCGGTAGTGCCAGCTTGAACGGCCCGCTTGTCAAGTTGACAAGCGAAAGCCCGCCGGGACCGGCACGACGGTTGCTAAGGGGGGCTGGCGAAGCAGGAGACGTCACAACCGACAATGAAAGGAGTACTGACAATGTTCGTCACCACGCGTTCCCTTCAGAGAGACCCGGTGATCAACCGGATCTTCGACGTGCTGGGCAGCCTGAACGGCGACAGCACCGAGGCCACGTGGGTTCCGCCCGTGGACATCTTCGAGGATGCTGAGGGGCTTCGCATCATCGCTGAGGTGCCGGGTGTGAAACCGGAGGACGTGAAGATTTCGCTGGAGGACAACGTCCTCACCATCAAGGGCGCGAAGCAGCAGGTCGCTGAGGAGCGCACCGAGCGGGTACACCGCTACGAACGGACGTATGGCACGTTCGAGCGCAGCTTTACCCTGCCCGCGACCGTGGACGCCAGCAACATCAAGGCGAGCTACGAGCACGGCGTTCTGACCGTGACGCTCCCGAAGGCGGAGAAGGCCAAGCCGCGGCAAATCGAGGTGGAGGTCGCGTCGAAGTAAGCAAACGAGGTCTCGATACGTCGCGTAGGGGCGCAGCATGCTGCGCCCCTACTTTGTCAGCAGGTCCCGAAGTTGAGCCTCCACCTGGGAGTTCGGGACCGCCGTCGCGCCAGCTTCGCGCGCCGCGCGCAGCAGCTCCACCTGCACGTGTGAGCCGTAGGCAAGCACCGGAATCCCGCGTCGTACGAGCTCGCCGATCCGGTCCGTCGCCCCGGGACCCCCCAGCTCCAACACGGCGAGATCACAGGCGGCCTCGTCCCGGGACACTTCCGCGCCGGCGGTGGCCACGACGCCGCCGAGCTTCGAACGGAACAGCAGGTCCCGCGTGACGAGCAAGACGCGCTTAGCCATCGAGCGGCGTGACCTCCACGACGCCTTGCACCGCCGCCGGGCGGCGCCGGAACAGGTCCAGCAGACGTGGAGCCGGCGTCACGACCAGGATGGCGTCACCCGGGGGTGGGTCGACGAGACCTTCGAGCGTAAGGAACAGCGGTCTTCCGCTCTGGTGGGGGAACGACACGCGATAGCGCCGCCCATGCCATGCCGCCTCCACCTCCTCCCCGCCCCGTTGCACGTTCCCCGTCGTACGTTCCATGAATACGTCGTCATCCACCTTATAGACACCAGGCGCAAGCTCCTCTCCGGACCGGTAGAACACCGGATCAAACGGCTGGCCCTCGTGGCGCTTGAAGTTTTCTTCCGCGGCCCAATCGTACGCCTCGAGTCGGTCGAGGTGGGCACGCCATTCCAAGTGGTGACGCAGCTCGTGGGTGAGCGTTTCCCAGGTTTCCTCGCGCCAGTCGAAGTCGCCCAGCCGGGCAAGGCTCGCGAACGAACCATGATAGAGGATGATCCGCGAGTGTAGATCGACCCCGCTGCCGCTCCACTCGAGCGGCACGCACTCACCCAGGGTGTAGACGTCGCCGTGCACCGGATGGGGGAGGGCCTTGGGGCTGACGTCCACCGCCACCACCCCGCCTGTGAATTCCGATGGGATCTCGCTCTGCAGTCGCGCGACGAGCGATCGGAACTCATCGAGTCGCACGACCCCGCCACTCCAGTGTGGAATGCGGAATTCGGAATGCGGAATCGACGGCCGCCCTTCCATTCCGCATTCCGCACTCCGCATTCCGCATTTAACTCCTCAGGCGCTCCGCGAGGTATTCGGCCAGCCGGTCGGCGGCGAGGCGAATCTGTTTCAGCGTGTCCCGGTCGCGCACTGTCACCGTGCCGTCTTGGGTGGACTGACCGTCGATGGTGATGCCGAACGGCGTGCCGGCCTCGTCCTGGCGGCGATAGCGGCGACCGATCGAGCCGCCGTCGTCGTAGAACGTGTTGTAGTGCTTCCGCAAATCGTCGAAAATGCGGCGCGCCAGCTCGGGCATCCCATCCTTGTTCACCAACGGGAACACCGCGGCTTTCAGTGGAGCGATCGCGGGATGCAAGCGCAACACCACCCGCTTCTCTCCTTCCACTTCTTCCTCGTGGTACGCGTCCACCATCACGACGAGCGTCGTGCGGTCGGCGCCCGCCGACGTTTCGACCACGTATGGAATGAAGCGCTCGTTCGTCGTGACCTCCAAATACTCGAGCTTCTTCCCCGAGAACTCCTGGTGCCGCGACAGGTCGAAGTTCGTCCGGTTGTGAATCCCTTCGAATTCCTGCCAACCGAAGGGAAACTCGTACTGGATGTCGTAGGCATCCTTGGCGTAGTGGGCCAGCTCGTCCTTCGCATGCTGGTGGAACCGCAGCTTGTCGGGCCGCACGCCCAGGCCGGCCAGCCACTTCATACGCTCCTGGCGCCAGAAGTCGAACCATTCGAGGTCCGTACCCGGCTTCACGAAGAACTGCATCTCCATCTGCTCGAACTCACGGGTCCGAAAAATGAAGTTGCCGGGGGTGATCTCGTTCCGGAACGCCTTGCCGATCTGCGCGATCCCGAACGGGATCTTCTGGCGCGACGACTGCAGCACGTTGAGGTAATTGACGTAGATCCCCTGCGCCGTCTCGGGGCGGAGATAGACGACCGCCGCCGCCTCTTCCACCGGGCCCATGAACGTCTTGAACATGAGGTTGAACATGCGCGGCGCGGTGAGCGTCCCCTTGCTGCCGCACACCGGGCACTGTGCCGTGGGCTCGCCGGGAGTGCCTTTGATACGCGGATCATCCGCCCGAAACCGGTTCTTGCAGTGCTTGCAGTCCACCAGCGGATCGGTAAACCCCGACACGTGACCCGACGCTTCCCATACCTTAGGGTGCATCAGGATCGCCGCGTCGAGGCCTTCGATGTCCTCGCGATCGTGGACCATCGAGCGCCACCAGCGCTCCTTGATGTTTTTCTTCAGCTCGACGCCCAGCGGCCCGTAGTCCCACACCGAGCCGAGGCCGCCGTAGATCTCCGAGGACTGGAACACGAAGCCGCGTCGCTTGGCCAGCGACACCAACTTGTCCATGACATTGTCGGTTGGGGACATAAGGGCCGGAAGATAGACGGGCCGCTAGGCAGCGGGCAACCCGAACGCTTCGCGCACGGCTCGCTCCGCGAGGGCCGAGATACCGGCGGCGTCGAGCACGCGACCTTCACCGTCCAGCGCATGCAGGCCGACCAGCCCTTCGATCTTGCCCGCCACGACGGCGACCCGCGTCTTCGCCGCCTGGGCGCGCCGCACCACCTCACCCGGCGCCTTCCCGACGAGCGACGTCTTGTCGAACGTCCCCTCCCCGGTGATCACGAGCTGGGCCTTGGCGAGTGCCGCGTCGAACCCCACCCTTGCCAGGACCCACTCCGCGCCACCGGCAAGCTCGGCCTTGGCGAAGCACACGAGACCCGCGCCGAGACCGCCCGCGGCACCACCCCCGGGCAGTGTGGCGAGGTCGCCACGGCCGTGCCGAGCCATCAGCTCTGCAAGGCGCTCGAGTCCCCGCGAGAGGAGCTTCACTCCCTCGGGCCCCGCCCCTTTCTGCGGCCCGAACACGGGGGCCGCGCCGCGCGAGCCGACGAGCGGCGTGGTGACGTCGGCAAGCGCGATGACCCGGGCGGCGATACCCCACCCCCCGTCGAATTCCGCCAGCTGCGCCAGCGAGCCGCCTCCTTCGGGGAGCGACGCTCCCGCGGCGTCGAGGAACTCCCAGCCCAGGCCGCGCGCCGCGCCGGTGCCGCCGTCCACCGTGGCCGAGCCGCCCAAACCCACGACCACCGTCTTGGCACCGCGTTCGACCGCTTCCCAGACAAGCTCGCCCACGCCTCGCGTGGTGGCCCGCAGCGGGTCGAGCTGCTCGGGCTTGAGGAGCGCGATGCCGCATGCGGTCGCACTTTCGAAGATGGCCGTCTCGGGATCCACCCACCCGAGTTCGCCTGAGACCGGCTCGCCCAGGGGTCCGGTGACGCTGAGGCGCTCCCGCAATGCGGCGGGCGCAAGCACGGCGTCCAGGAGCCCGTCGCCACCGTCGGAAATGGGGCACTGCAGCACGGCGGCATCCGGCAGCGCGCGACGTGCTCCTACCGCTAGGGCGTCCGCCACCTGGCGGGGCCCCAAGGTGCCTTTGAAGGCTGCTGGGGCAACCAGTATCAGTTGTGACATGCTGCGTTATGCGTAAAAACGTGCATTTTGCGATACATTTCGCTGTCACGTGACTTGCTATGTGCCGTAGTTATCGCCATTACGCGGCAGGCATCGTTCTTGCTCGACAAGTCTGCGGCTATTGAGCGTCTCGCTCGCATCGGGTTCTAGGGCGCACGATGTCGAGCAGGCGATCACCCCCCAGGGGCAACTCTGGGGGGTTTGCTTTTGATATGGTCGCAGATCCGCCCACCATGCTCGCGCCCGTTCTCGATGAAGATCTTGTTGGCGTCGAACCCGGAGGCGAGCACGCCGGCGATGTACACACCCGGCACGTTGGTCTCCATCGTTTCCGCTACGTGCCGGGGGATGCCGCTCGTCTCATCCACCGCCACCCCGACCGAGCGCAGCAGCGACAGGTCCGCTGTATAGCCGGTCAGGGCCAGGACGAAATCCGCGGGAATCGTTTCCCGCGGACCGTCCGGATCGCGACGCAAGACGACTTCGGCCCGCCGGATCTCGACTACGCGGCTGCACCACCGCACGACGACCCGGCCCTCTTTCACGCGGTTGGTGATGTCGGGCAGGATCCATGGCTTCACTCCGCGGTCGAACTCGCTCAGAAAGTGCACCAGGGTGACGCGTGCGCCGACCCGGCACAGCTCGAGAGCCGCCTCGACCGCGCTGTTGCCGCCGCCCACTACGACCACGCGCTGCTGCCAGTAGGGGTGCGGCTCCACGAAGAAGTGCGACACATGCGGGAGATCTTCCCCCGGGACGCGGAGCGGGTTGGGCGACTCGAAGTAGCCGGTCGCGAACACCAGATGACGGCTCGACACCGTCTCCGGCTCGGTGCTACCCGGGTGCTGTGCCACCAGCTCGAACCCGTCCCGCGTCCGCGTCGCGCGTGACACCGTGTGATACTGGCGCACATCGAGCTCGAAGTGCTCCGCCACCTTCCGATAGTAGGTCAACGCTTCCCGTCGCGTGGGTTTATCACCGGCGGTCACGAACGGCACGCCGATCTCGAGCTTGTCGGGGGTCGAGAAGAACGTCATGTACAGGGGATAGCGCATGAGACTCGAGGCAACGGGCCCCTTGTCGAACAGCGAGCAGGTCAGGCGGGCGCGCTTCGCCGCCACGCCCACCGCGAGCCCGCAGGGCCCGGCTCCGATCACCGCGAGATCGAGCATCAACGAGCCACTGTCACGTCACTTCGATGATCTGATCGCGATGCGTACCCACGCTCACGTATTGGATGGGTGCGTGTGCAAGGTCCTGGAGCCGGTCCAGGTAGGCCCTGGCGGGAGGCGGTAGGTCCGCCAGCCGACGCACATGGTTGAGCGACTTCTGCCAGCCGGGCAGCGTCTCGTACACCGGCTCGACGCGCGCGAGGCGCTCCACCTCGGCGGGCATTGAGTCGAGTGACTCGCCGTCGCAGCGGTAGCCGACGCACACCGGAATCTCCGAGAACGAGTCGAGCACGTCGAGCTTGGTGACGGCGAGGCCGGTGAGGCCGTTGACGCGCACTGCGTAGCGGACGACGACGGCGTCGAACCACCCACAGCGGCGCGGCCGGCCCGTGGTGGCCCCGAACTCATCCCCCAGCTCGCGGATCCGCTCGGCAAGCGCCGGCGTGGCCTCCGTCGGTAGCGGCCCGTTGCCCACCCGGGTCGTGTACGCCTTGACGACCCCGAGCACGGCGTCGATCGCCGTCGGGCCGATCCCGGCTCCGACCGCTGCGCCGCCGGCCGTCGTGTTGGAAGAGGTGACGTACGGGTAAGTCCCGTGGTCCACGTCGAGCAGCGCGCCTTGCGCTCCCTCGAGCAGCACCGACTCCCCGCGCTCGAGCGCTTCCCAGACCACGCGTCCGGCGTCCACGGCGAGCGGCAGCAAACGCGGGGCGAGCCGCTCGAGCAGCCCGACGTGCTCCCCCGAATCGCCGCGCTCGGTCGAGCCGAGGAGCTCGAGGAACTCGTTCGCGGCCTGCACGCGCGCGCACACCAGCTCCTTCGCCCTGCCAAGGTTTCGCAGGTCGCCCACCCGGATGCCCCTGCGTCCGAACTTGTCCTCATAGGTGGGCCCGATGCCGCGGCCGGTCGTGCCGATCTTCTCCCGGGCTTCGCGGGCCCGGTCGAGCAGCTTGTGGAACGGGAGCGTGAGGTGCGCGCGGTCCGAAACGTAGAGCTTGTGCTCGGTCCGGATGCCCCGCTCACTGAGGGCGTCGAGCTCGGTGAAGAGCGTCTCCGGATCGAGCACGACCCCGTTGCCCACCAGGCACACCGCGCCCTGGATGATCCCCGAGGGAATCTGGTGGAGCACGAATTCCCCGGCGCCAGTGTGCACCGTGTGGCCGGCGTTCGCCCCGCCCTGATAGCGCACGACCAGATCGGCGCGCTCGGCGAGCACGTCGACAATCTTCCCTTTGCCCTCGTCGCCCCATTGGGCGCCGACGACCACGACGCAGTGGGTCTTCGGTCCGAACATGGCTCCCCAGCAAAAACGCCCCAAGAGCGGGGCGTTGGAGTATCCTCCGACGGAAGCTAGACCGGTGCTGCTCGCCCGTCAACGCGCCCTGAGAGGGCGCGCTCGGCAGCAAGTGCGTCCTTCAAGGACGCACACCGGGCCGAGCCCGGCTCTCAGCCCGGGGACAGAGCGGCGGCGACTCCCGCGGCGACGCGGCGCACGCCCTCCAGCGTCAGGCGCTCCGCTGAGTCGCGCGGCGTGTGGACGATCTTGGCCGTGCCCCAATCGCCCCGCATGATCGTGACGCCCTCGCGAGCCGCGGCGCTCAGTGCAAGCCCGTCGACCAGCACGGGCAGCCAGCGCGCCCGCCGCGCGCCGAGCGCGGCCGCCACCCGCTCCACGGCGGGTCCGGGGCGATGGATGAACGCGATTGTCGAGCCGCGGTCGTCGACCCCATCGAAGTTGACGATGCACGTATCGCCGAGCAGGTTGGCCCGCTCCCGCACGAGCGCCCGCGCGCCGAGCAGGCCGTATTCCTCGGCGTCGGGCAAGAGCACGCCCACGCCCGCGTCCCGCGGCAGGGCGTCCACGGTGGCGAGGACGGCCACCACCCCCGCCGCGTTGTCGACCGCACCCGCCGAGTGATCGGTCACCCGGTTGGCCGCGAGCGCCAGGATGCCGGCGGCGCCGGCCGCGCCAATGACCACGTCGGGTACGCCCGCGTGCAACGGACCGAGCAACGCGCGCGCCGCGAGGGCGACGAGCTCGAGGGCACCGAGCGTCGCCAGCCCGGCGGCCGCGAGGCGCGTCGCCATGGAGAGAGGCTGGCCCTTCGAGTCGTAATGCGCGGCGAGCCACACCGAGACGCGAGCTCGAGGGCGGACACCGATCAGGTTGACGCCTTCCAGCGGCGCTCGCCCGTAGCGGTGCAGCAGCGACCTCCCGGTGAACCGGTGCTCCATCACGACGAATCCGCGCGCCGCAAGCTCGCGCTTGAGCACGTCCCGGACCCGCTGATTCGCCGCCGTGGCGGAGCGCCGCGGCACCGCGATGGTGGCGAGCAGCGCTCGGTAGTCCGTCACGCGGCGACGAGCTTCACCACCCGCTCCCGGTCCGACGCTGCGACGGGCGCGAGCGGCGGGCGCACGGGCCCGCCGTACAACCCTCCCCCCACGGCGTCCATGGCCGCCTTCACTCCCGCTGGGCCGAGCTTCCCCACGACCTCCCGATCGAGCGGAGCGAGCCGCTCCTGCAGCCTCCCCGCGCCCTCCCGATCGCCGGCGCGGAAGGCGGCGAACACCTGGGCGGAGAGCGCGGCGGCGAAGCAGGCCACGGCGAGGATGCCCCCGTCGCAGCCCAGCTCCAGGGCGGCATACAAGAGCGAGCCCGAGCCGACAAAGACCGACCACTGCGGGGCTGCGTCGCGGTATGCGGCGAGGTTTTTCGCATCGCCCGACGAGTCCTTGACCCCGACGATGTTGGCGTGCGCCGCCAGCTGCCGCAGCAGGCCGGCCGCAATTGGGAGGTGTGTGTACTTGGGGATGTTGTAGACGAGCACCGGCACCGGGCTCGCGTCCGCCACGGCACGATAATAATCGGCGAGGCTCGCGGGGGAGACCGCCGCGGAGAAGTACGCGGGAGGTCGCACGAGGACGGCGTCCGCTCCCTCGGTCGCGGCCGCCCGCGTCAGGGCCACCGCCTGTCGGGTGGACTCCCCACCCGTCCCCGCGATGAGCCAGCGCTTGTCCGGCAGCACCTCCCGCACCCACCCAACCATGCGGCGTTGCTCGTCCGGGTCGAGCAGGGCCGACTCCCCCGTCGACCCCCCCACGACCACGCCGTCGAGCCCCGCCGCGACGAGTCGAGTCACATTGTGGCGCAGGTGGACGGGAGCGACCTCACCCGTCGCGCTGTCGAACGGCGTGGTGATAGGGGCCAGCACCCCCGCGAGCTGCCGGTCGGTCACTTGCCGGGAGTCGCCTCCGCGGGCGTGCCCGTGCGCGAGCGGCGGCGCACGGAGCGCAGCTGTTTTTCGAACTCCGCTGGATCCGTGCTCGCGGCGAGGGCCGTCTCGTACGTCACCACCTCGTCCGCCACCAGTTCCATCAGGTGCTGATCGAACGTCTGCATACCGTACTCGTCGCGTGCCTCGCGAACGTATTCCGGCAGGTCGGCAGTTCGGCTCGCATCCTTGATCAACTCACGCGCTTCCTCGGTGCAGATCAGGATCTCCACCGCCGCTACCCGGCCGTGGCCGTCGGCGCGCGGCAGCAGCCGCTGCGACACCACGGCCTGCAGCGCGTCGCACAACCGCAGCCGGGCGACCTCCTGCTCTTCGGGCGGGAACATCGAGACGACCCGGCTCACCGTGGTCACCACGTCAGGGGTGTGCAGGGTCGAGATCACGAGATGGCCCGTTTCGGCGGCCTTCATCGCGGTGTCGATGGTCTCCGCATCGCGCATCTCGCCGATCAAGACGACGTCCGGGTCCTGGCGCATCGCGGCGCGAAGACCCGCCCGGAAGTCGTCCGTGTCCACCCCGATCTCCCGCTGCGTCACCGAGCAGTTGATGTCGCGGTGCAGGAATTCGATCGGATTCTCGAGCGTGACGATGTGCTTGTTGTGCGTCTGGTTGATGTGGTTCACCATGGCCGCCATGGTCGAGCTCTTCCCCGAGGCCGTCACTCCCGTCACGAGAATCATCCCGCGCTCGGCCACGGCGACGCTCGCGAGGATCGACGGCAGCTTGAGGGAATCGAACGTCGGCACGTCGAACGGGATCACGCGCATCACGATCATGAAGGAGGAACGCTGCCGCAGGATGTTCACGCGGAACCGCCCGACGCCGGGCATACCCCAGGAACAGTCGTAATCGCGCAGCCGGTCGAGACGGGCGCGGTCTTCGTCACTGGAAATCAGGTGCTGCGCGATCGCCTTGGTCTGCTCCGGAGTCAGGCGATGCTTCGTGAGGGCAACGAGCTTCCCGTCGATCCGGGCGCGGAACACATCTCCGGCTTTGATGTGGAGGTCGGACGCGCCGCGATCGATCGCCGCCTTGATGATCTGCTCGATGCCGCGCGGTTGCCCGGCGGCGGCGCCCGCGCGGGCGCTCTTGCCTTTTTCCTCAGTCACCTAGTATCCGGCCTCCAGGTCGACCGTGTTGGCGAGCGGGGACCCTGCAAGATAGCGCCGGATGTTCTCCACGATCAGCCCCGTCTCGCGCTCCCAGAAGCGTGCCGTCACGGCGGCGACATGGGGGCTCACGAGTACGCGCGGGTGGCGCCAGAAGGGATGGCCCGCAGGCAACGGCTCGGCTGCGAAGACATCGAGGGCGGCGCCGCGGACTCGGGAGGCGTCGAGAACGGCAAGCAGGGCCGTCTCGTCCAACAGCGTCCCGCGAGACACGTTCACCACGATGGCATCGTGCGGCAGCCGCTCGAGCACCGCCCGGCTCACGGCGCCACGCGTCTCCACGGTGTGCGGCGCGGCGATCACGAGGCAGTCGCTCTCAGCGGCGAGCCGCGGCAGGTCGGCGAGGCCACCCACCCAGCGGACGCCCTTCGGCCCGCCCCGCGCCGGCCGACGCCGCACGCCCGCGACGCTCATCCCCAGGGCTATCCCACGCCGCGCGATCGCCCCGCCGATGCCGCCCAATCCGAACACCCCGAGCCGCAGCTCCGAGAGCTCGCGCACCGGGACCGCGAAATCGGCGAATTCCGCCCACGCCCACCGGTCCGCTGCCTGAAACTCGCGCAGGCGGTCGAGACCGCGAGCGAAGTAGCCGATCGCGGCGATCACCCAATCGGCGATAGGCTCGGCATGGACCCCGGCCGAGTTGGTCAGCACGATGTGAGTCCCCCGAAGATGCAGCAAGCTCGGAGCGACCCCCGCTGTCACGGTGTGGGCCCAGCGGAGCGAATCTAGGCCCGCTTCGACCACGCCGGCCCGCACCACGTGTCCCAGGTAGATCTCGGCGCCGCACACCGCGGCCACCGCCTCGGGTGCCCCTGGGCTGTCCGATGCCGTCGGCACGGCGACCTCGACCACCTCCCACCCCGGTCCCAACGCTGCTTGGATCGTCGAGACGGTGGTCGCGGGCACCCGCCACGCGGCGTGCGGCGACGCGAGATCGACGACGATCCGCCGGGGAGGCGTCACTCGCCCGTGGACACGGTCCGTACGCCGGGCTGATGGAGCAGCGCGATCATCACCTCGTCGTGCAGCCGCTTGGGCCCGCGCAGCGTGAATTCGATCACGAGGTCCACGTTTTCGCGACGGCTCGCCTGCCGCTCGATCTCGAGCCCCGTGCGGCGGACGATCGCTTCCAGCTCGTCCAGCACGGTGGGGCCGGGGTGCGCATGCACGGACAACGTGCTCCGCGTGGACTGCCGCGCCACCAGGCGCTCGACGCTTCCGAGTCCCCGCAGGACGACCAGGACGAGCAGCGTCGTAATGGCCGCTTCCGAGTAGAACGTCGCGCCGAGCGCCACCCCGATGGCCGCGACGACCCAGATCGTGGCCGCGCTCGTGAGGCCGACCACCGCACCGCGCGCGTGCAAGATCGTGCCCGCGCCGATGAACCCCACACCGGTCACGATCTGTGCGGCGATGCGCGTCGGGTCGGCATTTCCGGCGGCCATCGTGAACGAGAGCTTGGTGTAGAGCACCGAGCCGATGCAGATGAGGATGTTGGTCCGGAGACCGGCCGGCTTGCCGCCCAGCTCGCGCTCGAGACCGATGGCGCCGCCGAACAGGGTCGCGAGACACAGCTGGAGGAACAGCTCCAGCCGGAACACGTCCACCATCTGCTCCAGGAAGTGTTGCATCAGGCTCCCCCTCCCTCCGCGCCTTCCAGGAACCCCATCCGGCGCCGCACCTGGCTCATGGTGCGGCGCGCGATGGCGCGCGCCTTGGCGGCGCCGGCCCGGAGCAGGTCCGTCACCTTGCGCGGCTCCGCCTGCAGCCTCTGGGCCCGCTCGCGGATGGGGGTGAGCGCGGCTATCATATTGTCCGCCAGCACCCGCTTGCAGTCGAGACAACCCCATCCTGCGGTGCGGCAGTTGTGCGCCACCAGCTTGAGCGTGTCCGGCGGCGAGAAGCCCTGGTGAATGGTGAAGACGTTGCAGATGTCGGGGTTGCCCGGGTCCTTCCGCGTGACGCGCGCCGGGTCGGTGGCCGCGGGCTTGAGCTTTTCCCAGATGGTCTCCGGCGAGTCGAAGAGGGCGATCGTGTTGCCAAGGCTCTTCGACATCTTGGCCTGGCCGTCGAGCCCGAGGACGCGCTTCGCCGTCGAGAGCAGGGCCTGCGGCTCGGGCAGCGAGAATCCGTTCGCGAACCGCGTGTTCCAGCGGCGGGCGATCTCGCGCATCAGCTCGAGGTGCTGGAGCTGGTCTTCGCCCACCGGCACGAGTGTCGCTTCGTACAGCAGCACGTCGGCCGCCTGGAGCACGGGATAGTTCAGGAGCCCCGCCGGCACGCTCTCCTGGCGCTGCGCCTTGTCCTTGAATTGCGTCTGACGCTCGAGCTCGCCCAGTGGCGTGACGGTGTTCAGGACCCAGTAGAGCTCCGTGTGCTCGGGGACGTGCGACTGCACGAAGACGATGGCCCGCGCCGGATCGATGCCGGCGGCGAAGAGCCCGATCGCCATGTCGATCGTGCGCTGGGCCAGGGTCGCTGCGTCGTAGGGTTGCGTGATGGCATGCAGGTCCACGACGCAGAACAGGCAGTCGTGTTGGTGTTGCAGCTTGACCCAGTTCTGCACGGCGCCGAGGTAATTGCCGATGTGCAGCTCGCCAGAAGGCTGGATGCCGGAGAAGACGCGCGCCATGGGCTCACAACCTACGACGGTGGAGGTCAGCGCCGCAAGGTGCGAGAACTCAAAGACTTAGTCGATGTCGCCAAACACGCCGCGGAGCGCGCCGCTCGCTTCCTCCGCAGCACGACGCCCGCGAGCAGCCCTGACTGGATCGAAAAAGGTCGCCACGACTTCGTGACCGAGGCGGACCGGCAGGCCGAGGCGCTGATCGCCGACACGTTGCTGCACGCAGTGCCGGAGTCGCGCGTGGTGGGCGAAGAGCTGTCGCCGGCGGTTGCGCGCGAGGGCGACGTCGTGTGGATCGTCGACCCGCTCGACGGTACGACCAACTTCCTCCACGGCTATCCGCAGTACGCGGTGTCGATCGGGGCGTTGGTGGGTGGTGTGCTGAGCGTCGGCGTCGTGCACGATGTGCCTCGAGATCGGGCGTATTGGGGCGCGAGCGGACTCGGCGCCTGGGAGGGCGAGCGGCCGCTCCAAGTCTCACGGCTCGCCGAGCCGCGGCAGGCGCTCGTCGGCACCGGATTTCCGTTCAAGAGTCTGCCGCTCTTGCGACGCTACCTCGATCAGTTCGCGGCCGTGATGGGAGCCACGAGCGGCATCCGCCGCGCGGGCGCGGCCGCGCTCGATCTCACCGACGTGGCGGCCGGCCGCCTCGATTGCTTCTGGGAGCTGACGCTCGCGCCGTGGGACGTGGCGGCCGGCGTGGTGCTGGTCCGCGAAGCGGGCGGCGTGGTGACGACGCTCGACGGCTCCCCCGACGTGTTGCAGCACGGATCGGTGGTCGCCGGCAACCCGACGCTGCACAAATGGCTCATGGGCCTCCTGAGGAGCACATGAGAATGTCGATGCCCGCTCCGCTCGTCGAGTGCGTGCCGAATTTCTCGGAGGGCAAGAACGCCGCGACCATCGAGGCGCTCCGCGTGGCGCTCACCAGTGTCCCCGGCGTCAGGCTGCTCGACGTCCAAGCCGATGCGGCCCACAACCGCTCCGTCTTCACGTTCGTAGCGCCGCCCGACGCGAGCGTCGAGGCAGCGCTCGCCGCCATGCGCGTCGCGACCGAGCGGATCGACCTCTCGCGCCACACCGGCGAGCATCCCCGGATGGGTGCGACCGACGTCGTGCCGTTCGTGCCGGTGCGCGACGTGACAATGGACGACTGCGTAGCCCTCGCGCGCCGGCTCGCCGAACGCGCGGCTGCCGAGCTCCAGGTCCCCATCTACCTGTACGCCAAGGCGGCCACGCGCCCCGAGCGCGAGCGCCTGCCGGACATCCGTAAAGGCGAGTTCGAAGGACTGCGGGAGCGCATCGGAAGGGATCCGGCCGCCGATCCCGATCTCGGACCCAACCGGATCCATCCCACCGCGGGGGCGACCGCGATCGGCGCGCGGCCATTCCTCGTGGCGTTCAACATCTACCTCGACACCAGCGATGTGACGATCGCCAAGGACATCGCGAAGCGGATCCGCACGTCCAGCGGCGGGCTTCCGGCGGTGCAGGCCTCGGGGTTCGAGGTGGAAGGGAAGGCGCAGGTATCGATGAATCTGCTCGACATCGACGTGACGTCCCCGGCGACGGTGTTCGCCGCCGTCGAGGCGGCGGCCCGGCAGCGCGGCGTGGCCGTCCTGAAAAGCGAGGTGGTGGGTCTCGTCCCGGAGCGCGCGGTGCTCGGCGCGGGGGCGGCCTCCCTGAAGCTCGCCCACGCCGAGGCCCACCTGCTCGAGCCGAAGATCCGAGCGGCCGAGGGACCGACCCTCGACGGCTGGCTCGACGAGCTCGCGGGCGGCGCGCCAGTGCCCGGCGGCGGCAGCGCAGCGGCGCTGGCGGGCGCGCTCGCCGCCGCGCTGGTCGCCATGGTGGCCCGGCTGACCATCGGGCGGAAGGCCTATGCCGGCGTGCAACAGCGCGTGGCGGAGATCCTGGCCGAAGCGGAAGCCCTGCGCGCCCAGCTACGCCGTCTCGTGGACGACGATGCGGCCGCGTACGCGAAGGTCAGCGCGGCCTACCGCCTCCCGAAAGACGATCCGCACCGGACGCGTGCCGGGGACGAGGCGCTCGTCGGCGCGGCGCAGACGCCGCTCGCGATGGCCCGCGGTGCGGCGCGGCTAGTCGGGCTCGCACGGGAAATCGGGACGATCGGCAACCGGAACGCGCACTCCGATGCCTCAGTGGCTGAAGCGCTGGCCCGCGCGGCGCTCGCCGGGGCTGTGGAAAACGTCAGAGTGAACGTGCAGTCGCTGTCGGAGCCCGGACTGGGGAGATCGCTGCTGGACGAGGCGGAAGGCCTGGTGAGGCAGGTCGGCCAAACGTAGGGGCGCAGCATGCTGCGCCCCTACCCATCAGTCGGCGGTCGTCAGCACCCGCGGCGGGCCGCCCTTGTCGAGAATGGCCACCGTGTGCTCGAAGTGGGCGGACAACGACCCATCCTCGGTGACCACGGTCCACTTGTCGTCCAGGGTGCGGATGTCCGCGCCACCGACGTTCACCATGGGCTCGATGGCGAGCGTCATGCCGGGCATGAGGCGCGGGCCGCGCTTCGGCTTGCCGTAGTTCGGCACCTGCGGGTCCTCGTGGAACGCCGATCCGATACCGTGTCCGACCAGCTCCCGCACCACGGAGTAGCCCGCTCCCTCCGCCACCCCCTGCACTGCGTGACCGATGTCGCCCACGTGGTTGCCGGCTCGCGCCTGGGCGACGCCAGCCGCCAGCGCCTCCTGGGTCACCGTGAGCAACCGCTCCGCCTGCGGGCTCACCTTCCCGACCGGGAAGGTCGCCGCCGAGTCGGCGTGCAGCCCATCGAGCCACACGCCGACGTCCACGCTCAGGAGATCGCCTGCCTTGAGGACGCGGCGCGCGGACGGAATCCCGTGGACGACCTCCTGGTTGATCGACGTGCACAAGGTGGCGGGGAAGTCGTACAGTCCCTTGAACGACGGCCGGGCGCCGGGGTGCGAGCGGATGAAGTCCTCGGCGGCGCGATCGAGCTGCTCGGTGGAGACGCCGGGGCGCACCTGACGCGCGACCAGAGCCAGCGTCTCCGCCACGATGTGGCCGGCGGCGGCCATCGTCTCGATCTCGCGCGGCGACTTGATGGTGATCATCGCCCGATGATGCGCTGGATCTCGGTCGCGATCGCGTCGACGGTGCCGGTCCCGGGCACGCGGTGCACGATGCCGCGCTGGGCGAAGTGCGCGATGAGCGGCGCGGTGTCGCGCTGGTACACCTGAAGCCGGGTCCCCACGGCCTCCGGGGTGTCGTCGGAGCGGCCTTCCTGCGCCGCCCGCGCCGTCAGCCGGCGGATCAACTCTTCCTCGGGCACGTCGAGCAGCAGGATGTGGTTCAGCCGCTGGCCGCGCTCCGCGAGGGTGCGATCCACGAGCTCGGCTTGGGGGGCGGTCCGGGGGAAGCCGTCGAACACCGCGCCCTGCTGCGCCTCGGGCTTCACGAGCTCTTCCTTGATCAGGGAGAGGATGACCGTGTCGGGGACGAGCTTGCCATCGTCCATGAACTTCTTGGCCTCGCGACCGAGCGGTGTTCCCGTCGTGACCGCGGCGCGGAGGATGTCGCCTGTCGTGATCTTCGGCAGGCCGAGCCGCTCCGCGAGGATCTTGCCCTGCGTGCCCTTCCCCGAGCCCGGCGCGCCTAAGAGGAGGATGAACACCGCACGCCTACATGTACCGCTGACGGCCGCGGAACTTAACGCGTCCTTCCTTCATGAACCCATCGTAATGTCGCAACAGCAGGTGCTGCTGCACCTGCGTCACGGTGTCGAGCGCGACACCCACGACGATGAGCAGCGCGGTGCCGCCGAACCCGAACGGCATGTTGAACGTGTTCGACACCACGATCGGCAGCATGGCCACGATCGTGAGGAAGATGGCACCCGGGAACGTGATGCGAGACAGCACGTCGTCGATGTAATCCGCCGTGGCGGCACCGGGCTTCACGCCGGGGATAAAGCCGCCCTGCTTCTTCAGGTTCTCCGCCAGGTCCACGGGGTTGAAGATGATCGACGTGTAGAAGTACGCGAAGAAAATGATCAGCAGGGCGCTCGTGATCAGGTACACCGGCGAGGTGACAGTGAAGTATTCCGCCAGATGCTTCAGGGTCGCGTTGCCGCTGAACGCCGCAATCGTGCCGGGGACGATGATGAGCGATTGGGCGAAGATGATGGGCATCACGTTCGCCGTGTTGAGCCGCAGCGGAATGAATGTCTTCTGGCCCTCGCGGATTCGGCCTCGCCCCATCACCTTGCGCGGGATCTGAATGGGGATGCGCCGCGCCGCGACCGTGACCGCCACCGTCCCCATCACGACGAGCGCCATGACGGCCAGCACGATGAGGAGTTTGGGGAACGTCAGGCTCCGAGCCCGTAAGGCCTCGATGGTGAGCAACGTCTCGGGCCAGATCCGTTCCACGATGGAGAAGAAGATGAGCAGGCTCGCCCCGTTGCCGATACCCCGCTCCGTGATCTGCTCCCCGAGCCACATCACGAACACGCCGCCCGTGGTGAGCGTCAACACCGTGGTCATCCGGAAGAAGAATCCGGGATTGGCCACGGCCCCGGCGATCTGTTCCGAGAAGAGCGCGTACCCGTAGGCTTGGAACAGACACAGCACCACGGTGAGGTAGCGCGTCCACTGGGTGAGCTTTTTCCGGCCCTCCTCGTCGCGCTGCATCTTCTCGACGACCGGGAACACGGGCGCGGCCAGCTGAAAGACGATGCTCGCCGAGATGTACGGCATGATGCCAAGCGCGAACACGGTCGCCCGGCCGAAGCCCCCGCCCGCGAACAGATCATACAGGCTGAACAGCGTGCCCTGACCCTGGTTCCGCAGGAAGTCGGCGAGGGCCTGGACGTTCACGCCGGGCGTCGCGATGTGCGCCCCGATGCGGTACACGACCAGGCACAGGAGCGTGAAGAGGATCTTTTCCTTCAGCTCCGGAACTTTGAACAGGTTGGGCAGCCGCGGTGCGGTCATGGGAGGCTCAGCTCGCGATGGTGCCGCCCGCCTGCTCGATCTTCGAGCGGGCCGAGGCCGACACCGTCACGCCCTTCACGCTGAACTTGCGTTGTACGTCCCCCATGCCGAGCAGCTTGATGGGGTGGTCCGGCCGGCGCACCAGCCCAGCGCCGAACAGCGTCTCCGGCGTTACTTCGGCGCCCTCGGCAAGCTGTCCCAGGTGCCGAACGTTCACCACCTGTGCGGGCTGCTTGAACGGGTTTGTGAAGCCGCGCTTCGGGATACGGCGGATGAGGGGCATCTGGCCGCCTTCGAATCCGGGGCGGACCTTGCCGCCCTGGCGCGCGGTTTGTCCCTTGCCGCCCCGTCCCGCCGTCTTGCCGATCCCCGAGCCCGGCCCGCGCCCCTTGCGGATGCGCGCCCGGTGCGACCCGGGTGGCCTGTGGAGGCTCGATAGGGTGATGTGCCGGAGCTCGGGCTTCGCCGCCTTCGCTCGCGGCTTTGCCTTCGGCCTCGCGCTCGTCTTCGCCCTCGCCTTCGGCTTCGCCATCGCGTATTCCCCTACCTTTGCCTTGCGGGTGTCACCTCGACCAGGTGGCGCACCTGATACAGCATGCCCCGGAGCGACGGACGATCCTGCTTCACCACCACTGCCTGGTGGTGCTTCAAGCCCAGCGCTTCGAGCGTCCGCCGCTCGAACGCGGGCCGCCCGATTCCCGAACGGACCTGCCGGATCCGCAGCTCGCCTTTGCCGGGCGGCGGCAGCGGCCGATCGCGCCCCGGTTTGCGCTTGCGGTATTTCCGAGTGGGCGGCAGCCTAGCCATGGGCCACTTCCTGGCGCGCCCGGTACGGGATGGCCTCGAGCTCGACGCCGCGCTCCTTGGCGACACGCCGCGCCGTCGTGAGGTGCTGCAGCGCATCCAACGTGGCCCGCACCATGTTGTGCGGGTTGGTGGAGCCGAGACTCTTGGTGAGGATGTCGCGCACGCCGGCGCACTCGAGCACCGCGCGCACGGGTCCGCCGGCGATGACGCCGGTCCCCGACGCGGCGGGCTTCAGAAGCACGCGCCCGGCGCCGTGGTGCCCGATGATTTCATGCGGGATGGTCGTGCCCGCGAGCGGCACCTCGACCATGCGGCGGCGCGCGGCCTCGACCGCCTTGCGCACCGCCTCGCTCACCTCGTTCGCCTTGCCGGTGGCGATCCCGACGCGTCCCTGCGCGTCGCCCACGGCGACGAGCGCGTTGAAGCCGAAGCGCCGGCCGCCCTTCACGACCTTCGCGACGCGGTTGATGGAAATGACGTTCTCGACGAGCCCGTCGCCCTCGCGCTGCCGCTCGCTCGAGTCGCGCCGCTCCCCACCGCGCCCCCGACCCCGACCGCCCCGACCCCGGCCACGCCCTCCTCCTCCGCCGCCGCCTCCACCCCCGCCCCCACCTCCGCCACCTCCGGCACCTCCGCCACCTCCGCCACCTCCGCCACCTGGAGCCGCAGCAGGGTGCTCGTCGTGCCCTGCGTCGCCACCCGCGTGCGCCGTCTCCGCCGGCTCAATCGTCCCGGGGCCTGACGGCCCGGGTTGTTCTTGGTTCACCATTAGAGCTCCAATCCGCCTTTGCGGGCGCCGTCGGCCACGGCCTTCACACGCCCATGATACTGGTAGCCGCCGCGGTCAAACACGACCTTGCTGATCCCCTTCTCCTTGGCCTTGGCCGCGAGCAGGCGTCCCAGCCCGAAGCTCTTGGCGGTCTTGCCCTTGCCGTCGACCTGGAGGCCCTCGGAGGTATCTGCGGCACCGACCAGTGTGACGCCCCGCGCGTCGTCCACGATCTGCGCGTAGATGTGCTTCGAGGAGCGGAACACTACCAAACGCGGCCGCTCCGCGCTGCCCGCCACTTTACGGCGCACCCGGAGGTGCCGCCGGTAACGGCGGTTGGCCTGCGTCCGCACTTTATGAATCGTTCGCATGGTTCTATTTCGCCGCCTGGGCGGTCTTGCCGGCCTTGCGCCGGACCTGCTCGCCCGCGTAGCGGATCCCCTTGCCTTTGTAGGGCTCGGGCGGCCGGATCGCGCGGATCTCCGCCGCCACCTGGCCCACGAGCTCCTTGTCGACGCCCTCGATCTTGACGAGGATGTTGTTGTCCACCGAGATCTTGATCCCCTGCGGCGCGTGATACGGCACCGGATGCGAGAAGCCGACCACCAGCTGCACCCCGAACGGCTTCGGTTCCGCCTTGTAGCCCACTCCTTGGATCTCGAGCGCCTTCGCGAACCCCTTGGTGACGCCGTCCACCATGTTGGCGACGAGCGTGCGGGTGAGCCCATGGAGCGCCTTGTGCCGGCTCTCATCGGAGGGTCGCCGTACGACGATCGTCTCGCCCTCCACCGCCACGGCCAGCTCGGCGTGGACCAACCGGCTGATCTCGCCCTTCGGCCCCTTCACGGTAATCCGCGTCCCGTCGAGCTGAGTGGTTACGCCCTTGGGAATGGGGATTGGCTTCCTGCCGATGCGCGACATGGGCCGGCCTCCTTACCAGACCACCGCGAGCAGCTCGCCGCCGATGCGGGCGGTGCGCGCTTCGCGGTCCGTCATGAGCCCCTGCGGCGTCGAGAGGATCGCCATCCCGAGGCCGTTCTTGACGCGGGGGATCTCACGCGCCTTGACGTAGCGGCGCAGCCCCGGCGCGGACACGCGCTGCAGCTCACGGATCACCGGCGCGTCGTTGTGATACTTGAGGTAGAGCCGCAGCAGCCCGTGACGCCCATCGTCCAGCACCTTGAAGTCCTGGACGTAGTGGTTGTCGCGGAGCAGCCGCGCGATCTCGACCTTCAGCTTCGACACCGGCATGTCGACCCGGCGGTGGCCCGCCTGGCAGGCGTTGCGCACCCGGGTCAGCATGTCGGCAACGGGATCAGTCATACTCATCTCGTGTTCCGTCCTTTTACCAACTGGCTTTGCGCACGCCGGGAATTTCCCCGCGCAGCGCGAGCTCGCGGAAACAAATGCGGCACAGCCGGAACTTGCGGAGCGTGCCCCGGCTGCGGCCGCAGCGCTGGCACCGGTAGTAGCCGCGCACGTTGAACTTCGGCTTCCGCTTGACCTTCTCCATCCACGCCTTCTTCGCCATGACTCCCTCGTCTCCTAAGCGACGACCGCCACCGGGGCTTCGCCCCGGAAGGGCATCCCCAGCTCGCGCAGCAGGGCCAGGGCCGTGTCGTCCCGGCCGGCGCTGGTCACGAACGTGATATCCATCCCGTGGATCTTCTCGACTTTGTCGTAGTCGATCTCCGGGAAGATCATCTGCTCCTTGATGCCGATCGTGTAGTTGCCCCGGCCGTCGAAGCTGTCGGTCGGGAGCCCGCGGAAGTCGCGCATGCGCGGCACCGCGATCGTGATGAACCGGTCCAGAAACTCGAACATCCGCGCCGCGCGCAACGTCACCGAGCAGCCGACCGGCATGCCCTCGCGCAAATTGAAGTTGGCGATCGCCTTCTTGGCGCGCGTCACCACCGGCTGCTGGCCGGTGATGGCGCCGAGCTCGGCCACGGCGGACTCGAGCGCCTTCGGGTTCTTGGACGCGTCCCCCATCCCCACGTTGAGCACGATCTTCACGAGCTTTGGGATCTCGTGGGGATTCGTCAGGCCGAACTGCTGCGCCAGCTTCGGCCGCACCCGCTGCTCGTAGTACTCGTGGAGGCGTGGCGGCGGCGCGGGCTCGGGCGGCGGGCCTTCCGGCTCGGTCGGCGCGGCCGGTTTGCCCTCGCCCGGCTTCTTGCCCTTCTGCTTGTCCTTCTGCTTGTCCTTCTGCTTCGGCTTGGGCGCCGGCGGGGCCTCCGCTGGAGCTACCTCGGCAGCCTTCGGCTCCTGACCCTCGGGTGCTTCCCCGGGGTCAGCCTGCCGCGCCTGCTTCGGTTCCTTCTCTTTCGTGTCCGCCATGGGCTATTTCGCTTTCACGCGCGGAATCGGCTGGCCCGATTTGACCGCGATCCGCTGCACGGTGCCATCCTTGTCCACCCGCCGCCGGACCCGGGTGGGATTCCCCGACTTGGGGTCGAGCAGCATGACCTTCGAGGCCGCGATCGGCGCCGTCAGCTCGATGATGCCGCTCTCCTGATTCGGGTTGGCGGCGCGCTTGTGCTTCTTCACGATGTTCACGCCCTCCACTTCCACCCGGAATTCCTTGGGGAAGACGCGGAGCACTTTCCCTTCCTTGCCGCGATGCTCGCCCGAGATCACGCGCACCGTGTCGCCCTTGGCGATGTGCATCTTGTGGCGCTCGGGCTCGCGGGCGTCGGGCCGGGTGCGGCTCTTCTTGTAGACGAGCGGCTTCATGTCAGATCACCTCCGGCGCGAGCGAGACGATCTTCATGAACCGCTTGTCGCGCAGCTCGCGCCCGACCGGCCCGAAGATGCGGGTCGCGCGCGGCTCGCCCTGGTCGGTGATGAGCACGGCGGCGTTCTCGTCGAACCGGATGTAGGAGCCATCCTTGCGCTTGGTCTCCTTGGCCGTGCGGACGATCACCGCCCTCACCACCTCGCCCTTCTTGACCTGGCCGGTGGGGATGGCGTCCTTGATCGTCACCACGACGATGTCCCCCAGCCCCGCGTAGCGGCGCTTGGACCCGCCGAGCACCCGGATCACGAGCGCGCGCCGCGCACCCGAGTTGTCTGCGATCTTGAGAATCGACTCCTGCTGCACCACGGTTCCCCCCTCCTGTCCCCGCTACTTCGCGCGCTCGACGATTTCGACCACCCGCCACCGCTTGGTCTTCGACAGCGGCCGTGTCTCGACGATCCGCACTGTGTCGCCCGCCTTGGCGCCCTGCTCGTCGTGCGCGGCGACCTGCTTGGTGCGCACGATCTGCTTGCCGTAGAACCCGTGCGCGAAGCGGCGCACGAGCGACACCGTGACGGTCTTCTGCATCTTGTCGCTCACCACTACGCCGGTCCGAACTTTGCGCCGCCCCCTCATGCCCGCTTCCTCTCTGCCAAAATGGTGTTGATCCGCGCGATCTCGCGGCGGATGGCGCGCAACTGCAACGGGTTCCCGAGCGCCTCGCTGGCGCGGCGGAATCCCAGGCGGAAGCGCTCCTCGGTCAGCACGACGAGCTGCTGCTCCAGCTCGTCGGTCTTCATCTCCCGCAGCGCCTCGGGCTTCTTCCTCGGCATGCTAGCGCTCCTCCCGCTTCACGAACTTCGACTTGATCGGCAGCTTGGCCGCCGCGAGCGCCAGCGCCTCGCGCGCCAGATTCTCGGCGATCCCCTCGAGCTCGAACATCACCCGGCCCGGCTTCACCACCGCCACCCAGCCTTCGGGATTCCCCTTGCCCTTCCCCATCCGGGTCTCGGCCGGCTTCTTGGTGATCGGCTTGTCCGGGAACAGTCGGATCCACACCTTGCCGCCTCGCTTCATCTCGCGCGTCAGGGCCACGCGCGAGGCCTCGATCTGGCGGTTCGAGATCCACCCCGGCTCGAGCGCCATGAGCCCGTAATGGCCGAATGCGACCGTGTTGCCGCGCGTGGCCATCCCTTTGGTGCGGCCCTTGAACCGCTTGCGGAACTTGACGCGCTTCGGTGCCAGCATGCTATCAGACTCCCGTCGAGTACGTACGGCCCGACAGCTCTTCGGTCATCTCGCGCGTGAAGATCCACACTTTCACGCCGATGGTGCCGTAGGTCGTCTTGGCCGTCGACGTCGCGTAGTCGATGTCGGCGCGGAGCGTGTGCAACGGCACCCGCCCCTCGTGGTAGCCCTCGGTGCGTGCGATCTCGGCGCCGCCCAAGCGACCCGCTGTCTTGATTTTGATCCCCTGCGCCCCCATCCGCATCGCGCTCTGCACCGCGCGCTTCATGGCGCGCCGGAACGAGATGCGCTGCGTCAGCTGATGCGCCACCGAGTCCGCGACGAGCTGCGCGTCCAGCTCCGGCCGCTTGATCTCCTCGACGTTGATGCCCACTTCCTTGCCGGTGAGCTGGGCCAGCTCGTCGCGCAGCTTGTCCACCTCCGCGCCGCGCTTGCCGATCACCACGCCGGGACGGCCCGTGTGCACCGTGACCGTGACCTTCCCCGGCTTGCGCTCGATGTGAATGTCGGCGATGGCCGCATGGGAGAGCCTGGTCTTCAGATACTTCCGGATCAGGTCGTCTTCCTTCAGGAGCTCGGGGAAGTCGTGACGCGCGTAGTAGCGCGAGCGCCACGGCTTGATGATTCCGAGCCGGAACCCGTAGGGGTGTGTCTTCTGGCCCACTTATTTACCTTCTTTCTTTCTTCGTCTTGGACTTGCCGCCCGCCTTCTTGGCCTTGGGACGCTTGCCTTTCGCCGCCCCGGCCCTGACGGGCCGGGCTGTGGCCTCCGCTTTCGCCCCGGCCTTTGCAGGCGTGGCCTTTGGCGCCCGGGACTCGGCTTCCCCCTCCACGTGGATCTCGACGTGGCTGGTGCGCTTCTTGATGGGCGTGGCGCGGCCCATCGCCGCCGGGGTGAACCGCTTGAGGGTCGGCCCTTCGTTCACGACCGCGTACTTGACGCGCAGCTGGTCCACGTCGAGCGCCGTGTTCTCGCGCAGCGCGCGCTGCTCGGCGTTCGCCACCGCCGACTTGAGCACCTTGTGGATCTGCTTCGCGGCCAGCTTCTTCGAGAACCGCAGGATGGCGTACGCCTGCGGCACCGCCTGGCCCCGGATCTGGTCGATCACGAGGCGCATCTTCCGCGCCGACTGGCGCACCGTCCGCTGAATCGCTCGCGCTTCCATGGCTTATGACGGCTTGGGCGCTTCGGCGGCCGCCGCGGCGGCCTCCTCACGCTCCTGCGCCGAGCCCTTGGCCGAGTGGCCGCGGAACAGCCGCGTCGCGGCGAACTCGCCCAGCTTGTGCCCCACCATGTTCTCCGTGATGTACACCGGGATGAACTTGTTCCCGTTGTGCACCGCGAGGGTGTGGCCCACGAAATCGGGTGTGATGGTCGAGCGGCGCGACCAGGTCTTGAACACCTTCTTTTCGTTCTTCTCGTTCAGGGCCGTGATCTTCACGAGGAGCGACGGCTCCACGTACGGCCCCTTCTTGACGCTGCGTCCCATTACTGTGTGGCCTTCCCGCGCTTGCGTCCGCGCACGATCAGTTTCGTCGACGGCTTCTTCTTGTGCCGCGTCTTTTTGCCCTCGACCTTGCCCCAGGGCGAGGTGGGCGGCCGGCCGCCCGAGGTCTTTCCTTCGCCGCCACCCAGCGGGTGGTCGACGGGATTCATCGCCACGCCGCGCACCCGCGGATTCCGGCCCAGCCAGCGGCTCTTCCCGGCCTTCCCGATCGACAGGAGCTCGTGCTCGGGATTGCCCACCTCGCCGATCGTGGCGAGGCACTCACCGCGCACCATCCGCATTTCGGTGGAGCGCAGCCGGAGCGTGACGTAGTTGCCTTCCTTCGCGACCACCTGGATGCCGGTGCCGGCGGAACGGGCCAGCTGGCCGCCTCGCCCGATCTTCAGCTCCACGTTGTGCACCGTGGTGCCGAGGGGGATCTCGAACAGCGGCATCGCGTTCCCCACCCGGATGTCCGAGCCCGGCCCCGAGACCACGGTGTCGCCCACCGCGAGGCCCTTGGGGGCCAGGATGTAGCGCTTCTCGCCATCCGCGTAGTGCAGCAGCGCGATGCGCGATGTCCGGTTCGGGTCGTACTCCACCGACGCCACCTTCGCGGGAATGCCGAACTTTTCGCGCCGGAAATCGATCCGTCGATAGCGGCGCTTGTGCCCGCCGCCCTGCCACCGGTTGGTGATGTGGCCCTTGTTGTTGCGCCCGCCCGTCCGCCGCAGCGGCTCGAGCAGCGACTTTTCGGGCTCGCCCTTCGTGACGTCCGCGAAGTCGGAGACCGAGCGGAACCGCGTGCCCGGCGTCATCGGCCGAAACTGTCGGATGCCCATGTCAGCCCTCGAACACGGCGATCGCGTCGCCTTCTTTGAGTGTGACGATCGCCTTCTTCCACGCCGAGCGACGGCCCGCCCGGCCCGAAGAGAGACCGCCGGTACGGCGCCGGGCGCGCACCACCAGGGTGCGCACGTCGGTCACGGTGACCTTGAACAGCGTCTCGATCGCCGCGCGGATCTGCGGCTTGGTCGCGGCCGTGTCCACGCGGAAGGCGTACTCTTTGCGGGCCTGGTACGCGGCCGAGGACTTCTCGGTGATCACGGGGCCCACGATCAGACGGTGCTGGTCAGGCATCTCGAGCCGCCTCCTCCCCCTCTGCCTGCTCGGGCGACTCGCTGCCCTCCAGCGCCGGCAGCTCCACCACCACGGCGTCCGCCCACAGGATCTCGTACGCGGTCGCGTCCGTAAACCGCATCACGAGCACGTCGGGGATGTTCCGCCCCGAGAGGTAGACGTTGTGCGCGCTCGCCGCGCCGGCCGTGAGCACCAGTACTTTCTTGTCCGCGACCCCCAACTTCCCGAGCAGCTCGGCCAGGGTCTTGGTCTTCGGTTTCTCGTACTCGAGCGAGTCGACCACGAACAGGGCCTCCTCGCGCGCCCTCGCATTCAACGCGGATTTCTTCGCGAGCTGGCGCACCTTCTTCGGAATGCCCAGCCGGTAGTCGCGGGGATGGGGCCCGAACACGATCCCGCCGTGCCGCCAGTGCGGCGCGCGGGTCGAGCCCTGCCGCGCCCGGCCGGTGCCCTTCTGGCGCCACGGCTTCTGGTTGCCTCCCGAGACTTCGCTCCGGGTCTTCGTGTCGCTCGTCCCCTGGCGCTGGTTCGCGAGGAAGGTGACCACGGCGCGGTGCAGTGCGTGCTCGTTCACCGTGCCGTCGAACAGCGCGGCCGGCAGGCGCACCGATTTCTTCTTCGCGCCGGCGGCGGAGTAGTGCGGCGCTTCAATCATGACGGCTCGGCCCTCCCTGTTTGCGCACCGTGAGGAGCCCGTTCATCGGGCCCGGCACGGCGCCGCGCAGAAACAACAGGTTCCGCTCGGCGTCCACTTTCACGACGCGGAGTCCCAGCTCGGTGAAGTTGCGCGCCCCCATGTGCCCGGGCATGCGCTTCCCCTTGATGATGCGCGACGGATCGGTGCCGGGGGCGATCGAGCCGGGCTTCCGATGCCGGGTATTGCCGTGCGTCTCGGGACCGCCGCCGAAGTGATGGCGGTGCACCACGCCCTGGAAACCGCGACCCTTGGTCACCCCCGTGACCTTGACGCGGTCCCCGGCGGCGAAGATCGCCACGGTCACGGTTTCCCCGGCCTTTGGTGCCTCTCCCGCGACGGGGAAACTCTCCAGCACCCGCGGCGCGGTCTCCAAGCCGGCCTTCTTCACGTGACCCGCCAGCGCCTTCGCGGTCCGCGTCGGCTTCTTCGTCCCGAAGCCGAGCTGGACCTGCGATTGGCCCACCTGCACCACCGGGCACGGACCCGCCTCGATGACCGTTACGGGCACGTGCGTGCCTTCCGCGTCGAACACGCGGGTCATGCCCAACTTGCGACCAATCAATCCAGTCATTCGGAACCCCTGGCCTATTGAACTTTGATCTCGACGTCCACGCCGGCGGGCAAATCGAGCTTGGTCAGCGCATCGACGGTCTGGGACCGTGAGTCCAGGATGTCGATCAGACGCTTGTGCGTCTTGAGCTCGAACTGCTCACGGCTCTTCTTGTCGATGTGGGGGCTCCGGAGCACCGTCCACAGTTGCCGCTTGGTGGGCAGCGGAATGGGCCCCGAGACCTGCGCGCCGGTCTTTTCCGCGGTGCGCACGATGTCGGCCGCGGCCTGATCGATCAGGGCGTGGTCGAACGCTTTGAGACGAATCCGGATTCTGCCAGCCATAGTTGCTCCGCGTCTTATTTCAGGATTTTCGTGACCACGCCGGCGCCCACCGTACGGCCGCCTTCGCGGATCGCAAACCGCAGCTGCTCCTCCATCGCGATCGGCGTGATCAGCTCGATCGTCATCTTCGTGTTGTCCCCCGGCATCACCATCTCCACCCCCGCCGGCAGCTCCACCGTCC
>Ga0209471_1000193_pt1 | contig 44760 bp, 47 predicted proteins | sample GraSoiAngelo_128_FD_185885 | JGI IMG/M metagenome (GOLD analysis project Ga0209471, IMG submission 185885) | Grasslands soil microbial communities from the Angelo Coastal Reserve, California, USA - 14_0927_12_20cm (SPAdes) (version 2) | ecosystem: Environmental > Terrestrial > Soil > Grasslands ... | reverse complement strand
CGGCTTCGGGGAACAGCACCGTGGCCGCCCCGACGGAGAACGGAAACAAGAGGTTCGAGCCGGTGGCGTAGCCGAAGTAGAGCTTGGGCACGCTGAGGGTGACGTCGCGCTCGGTGTAGCCGATCACACCCTTAGCATAGCACTCGGTCGTGTTCGCGAACGACGTGTGGGTCTGCACCACGGCCTTCGGCTGCCCCGTGGTGCCGCCCGAGAACAGCCAGATCGCGGCGTCGTCGCGATGGGTCGGGAACGGGTCGAGCGCGGCAGGGGCGTGCGCGAGCCGCTCCTCGAATTCGTCGTCGCCGAGAACAAGAATCGTCTTCAAGTGACGCGCGCCGCGGGCCGCACTCCGGAACGCGGCAACCGTGTCCCGGTGAGCGACTACCGCCCGGGCGCGGGTGTAGTCATAGAAGTACGCGATGGCGTCGGGCTTGAGCTGCGGGTTCGCCATGACGACGGCCGCGCCGATCTTGAGCGTGCCGAACAGCGCCCCCACGAACCCCGGCCCGTCGGGAAGGGCGATCATGACGCGCTGCTCCGGCTCGACGCCGGCCTCGGTGAATACGTGGCCGAACCGATTGGCCAGCGCCTGGATCTCCCGGTAGGTGAGCGTCCCCTCGTCGGTGAGCACGGCAGGCCGATGGCCCTTCCCTTCACGCACGCGGGCGTCGAGGAAGTAGTCGGCGATGTTGAACTGTTCGGGCGGCTGGAAGCTCATCGTGACAGATATCGGCCGTGGACGGCTGGCGGTCAACCGCCTGGCCCGGTACGATACAGCCACCCATGGCAGTCCTCGACCTCGCGCACCTGACCTGGGAGGAGGTTCGCGACCTCGACCGGACGAAGACGGTGGCGATCGTGCCCGTCGGCGCCGTCGAGGCGCACGGGCCCCACCTACCGCTCGCGACTGACGTGATCATCGCCGAGGCGATGGCCCGCGCCGCGGCGGGGCGGCTCGCCGCCCGCGGCCACGAGGTGGTGCTGCTCCCGGCCATCGCCTATACCGCCGCCGAGTTTGCCGCCGGGTTCCCCGGCACCGTATCGTTGCAGCCGGCCACGGTGACCGCGCTGCTCGTGGACCTGGCGCGTAGCCTGGCACGACACGGCCTTTCCCTCCTCGCCGTCGCCAACGCGCACTTGGATCCCGCACATCTCGGGGCCATCGAGGCCGCGGTGGCGCAACTTCGGCGCGCGGACGGCGCGCGGATCGTGTTCCCCGACGTGACGAAAAAACCCTGGGCCGTCCGGCTCACGGAAGAGTTCCGGAGCGGCGCCTGCCACGCAGGCCAGTACGAGAGCTCGATCGTGCTGGCGGCGCGCCCCGAGTTGGTACGTGAGACGGTGCGACGCTCCCTGCCCGCCAACCCGCGCTCGCTCAGCGGGGCGATCCGCGCCGGGCAGACGAGCTTCGAGCAGGCGGGCGGGCCCCGCGCATACTTCGGGTCCCCGGCAGAGGCTCGAGCGGACGAGGGCGCCCGCACGATCGAGGTCTTGGGTGCGATCCTCGAAGAAGCGGTGCTCGCGGAGCTCGGGCAGTGACGCTGGCCGGACGGGGCGCGGTCGTCACGGGCGGCAGCCGGGGCATCGGGCTGGCCGTGGCCCGCGCGCTCGCCGAGGCGGGCGCGGCCGTGGTGGTGGCGGCCCGTGCCCCGGATCGTCTCGAGGCGGTCGCCAGGGAGCTCTGCGCCGCGGGACGGCGGGCGTGGGCGGTGCCATGCGACGTCGCCGATCCGGAAGGCGTACGGACCCTGGCGCGCGAGGCGGAGACCCGGCTCGGCCACGTGGACATCCTCGTGAACAACGCCGGGATCAGCCACTCGGCGCCGGTGCAGAAGACCACGCTGGAGGAGTGGAACCGGATCCTGACGGTGAACGCCACGGGCCCGTTCCTGTGCACCCAGGCCTTCCTCCCGGGAATGCTCGCGCGAGGCTGGGGGCGCGTGGTGAACATCGCATCGGTCGCGGGGCTCGGTGGAGGCAAGTACATCGCCGCCTACAGCGCGTCCAAGCACGCAGTGGTCGGTTTCACACGCTCGGTCGCCGCGGAGGTCGTGGGCACAGGTGTGACCGTCAATGCGCTCTGCCCCGGATATGTCGACACCGACATGACGCGGCAGTCGGTCAGCCGCATCGCGGCGAAGACGGGGATGTCGGCCGAGGACGCCCTCCGTGCGGCCCTCGATACCACCGGCCAGCGCCGGCTGATTCCCCCGGAAGAGGTGGCGCGCGCGGTGCTCACGCTGTGCCACGGCGCCGGGAGTGAGACCAACGGGGAGGCCGTCGTGATCGCCGAGCCGGGCTCGCGCCGATGACTTTCCGCATCGTCAATCCCGACGCGCTCGGCCGCCCGAGCGGCTGGAATCACGGCATGCTCGCCCCGGCTGGAGCCCGGATACTGTTCGTGGCCGGGCAGACCGCCCCCGAGCGCGCCGGGCTCGTCGAGCAATGGGCCGGCGCGCTCCAGCGGGTGCTGGAGGTCGTGCGGGCGGCCGGGGGCGGGCCGGAGCAGATCGGCCGGCTGACCGTCTATGTCACGGACCGGCAGACGTATATCGCGAACCTGAAGCCGCTCGGCGAGGTGCACCGCCGCCTCATGGGACGACACTTCCCCGCGATGGCGCTCCTGGAAGTGCAGGGCCTGCTGGATGCGAACGCCGTCGTGGAAATCGAAGCGACCGCCGTGCTGCCCTGACCGACATCCGGAGATTCTCGCATGCCGCTTGCGCCACAGTCCTTCCTCTACCGGCACGACCCGCACAGCGGCGTCGCCACGATCACGCTCAACCGTCCGGACCGTCTCAATGCCCTCACCTTCGACGTGTACCGCGAGCTGCGCGACACGTTCCGGGCGCTCGACAGCGAGCCCGGTGTGCGGGCGGTCATCATCACGGGAGCCGGGCGGGCGTTCTGCTCGGGCGGCGACGTCGAGGACATCATCGGAGCGCTGTTCGGGCGCGACGAGGCGCGGCTGCTCGAATTCACCCGCCTCACGTGCGACCTCATCCTCGCGATGCGGCAATGCCGGCGCCCGGTCGTCGGTGCCTTGAACGGGACCGTGGCGGGCGCGGGAGCCGTCATCGCCGCAGCGTGCGACGTGCGTGTCGCCGCCGAGTCGGCCAAGATCGCGTTCCTGTTCACGAAGGTCGGACTGTCGGGCGCCGACATGGGTGCCGCGTGGCTCCTGCCCCGCATCGTCGGGCTCGGTCTCGCGGCCGAGCTGCTCATGACCGGCGATTTCATCGACGCCCAAACGGCACTCCGCATCGGCCTGTACAACCGTGTGGTGCCGGACGCCGAGGTGATGGGGGAGGCGCGCGGGCTCGCCGGGCGGCTGGCCCGGGGACCGTCGGTCGCACTGGGGATCACGAAGGACGCGCTCAACCGCGAAGCGCACATGGATCTCGTGACGGCGCTCGAGGCCGAGGCGCGCGCCCAGGCCGGGTGCATGCTGAGTCCCAACTTCCGCGCCGCCTACGAGGCGTTCAAGGCAAAGCGCGAGCCCAAGTTCGTCTGACCGTGCCCGATCCGACTACGGTCCGCGCCTTCCTGGCCGAGTCCCACGTCGCCCTGGCGGCGCGGGCTGCGGACTACGCCGCGCGCGAGATCGCCCCCCTGCCCGAGCCCGCGAACGACGCCGCCGCGCGGGCGCAGGCGCGCGATCTCCTGGCCCAGCTCGGCCAGGCGGGCTGGTTCGCCCCGATCGCGGATCAGGACCTGCGCGCGGCGTGCCTCGTGCGTGAGGCCCTCGCCGGCGCTTCGCCGCTCGCGGACGCCGTGTTCGCGCTCCAGGCCCTCGGCACGGTCCCGATCCTGCTCGCGGGCGCTCGCGAGCTCAAGGACCGCTGGCTCCCCGCCGTGCTCGCCGGCCGGGCGATGGCGTCGTTCGCGATGACCGAGCCAGAGGCGGGCACGGATGCGGCCGCCATCGCGACCGCCGCGCGACGGGACGGCAACGACTACGTGCTCACCGGCATGAAGACGCTCATTTCGAATGCCGGAATCGCGGACTTCTACACCGTGTTCGCGTCCACCGACCGGACGAAAGGCAACAAGGGGATTTCGGCGTTCGTGGTCCCAGCCGACACGCCGGGGCTCAGGTTCGTCGGGCCCCTCGTGCTCTCGGCGCCGCACCCGCTCGGTGAGATCGAGTTCGTCGACTGCCGGGTCCCGGCCTCGAGCCGGCTGGGCGCCGAGGGCGAGGGCTTCAAGCTCGGGTTGGCCACGCTCGACCGGCTGCGTGCGACCGTCGCCGCAGCTGCGTGCGGGATGGCGGCGCGGGCGCTGCATGAGGCTGTGGCGCACGCCACCCGGCGGCGACAGTTCGGACACGCGCTCGGCGAATTCCAGCTGATCCAAGAGAAGCTGGCGCGGATGGCGACGGACCTCACCGCCGCCCGCCTCCTCACCTACCGTGCGGCCTGGGAGAAAGACCGCGGCGCGGAGCGGGTGACGCTCGAGGCGGCGATGGCCAAGGCGTTCGCGACCGAGGCCGCCCAGCGGATCGTGGACGACGCCGTGCAGATCCTGGGGGGCCGAGGCGTGCTCGCATCCCACCCGGTAGACCGGCTGTACCGCGCCGTCCGGGCGCTACGAATCTATGAGGGCACGACGGAGATCCAGCACCTCATCGTAGCGGGGGAGCTCTTGAAGCGGGCCGGGGGGGGGAGCGCGGCATGAGGATCGTCGTGGTGGGCGGCGGGCCGGCCGGGCTCTACTTCGCGATCCAGATGAAGCGGGCGGATCCCTCGCACCACGTCACGGTGCTCGAGCGGAACCCGCTGGAGGCGACCTTCGGCTTCGGCGTCGTCTTCTCCGACGCCACGCAGGACACCCTCGCGGAAGCGGATCGCGAGACCTACCAGGAGATGGCGCGGCACTTCCACCATTGGGACGACATCGACGTCCACGTCAACAACACCGTCGTCACGTCCACCGGTCACGGGTTCAGCGGGCTGTCGCGGCGCACGCTGCTCGCGATCCTCGGGCGCCGCGCCGAAGCGATCGGCGTGTGCCTCGAGGTCGGCAGGGAGGTCGCGGACGTCCGGGCCCTCCTGGGAGCCGATCTCGTCGTCGCGGGCGACGGCTTCAACAGCGTGGTGCGCCAGCAGTTCGCCGACTGGCTCAGGCCGACCGTGGATTGGCGCCCCAACCGCTACGTGTGGCTCGGCACGAGCCGCCCCTTCCCCGCGTTCACGTTCTACTTCAAGCGCGATCGCCACGGCCTGTGGCGGGTCCACGCCTACCAGTACGAACGGGGATGCTCGACGTTCATCGTCGAAGCCACGGAAGCGACCTGGCGGGCGGCGGGGATGGACCGCGCCGACGAGGACGCGACGCTCGCATTCTGCGAAGCGTTGTTCGCAGAGGAGCTGCAAGGTCATCGGCTCCTCAAGAACCGCTCCCTGTGGCGCAACTTCGGCACGCTGCGGAGCGAGCGGTGGCATCACGAGAACGTCGTGCTGCTGGGCGACGCGGCGCACACCGCCCACTTTTCCGTGGGATCGGGCACGAAGCTCGCCATGGAGGACGCGGTCGCCCTGGCACGCGCGCTCGAGCGCGCGCGCGGGGGTAACGTGCCCGCCGCGCTCGATGCGTACGAGGCCGAGCGGCGGCCGGCGGTGGAGAGCCTGCAGCGCGCGGCGCAAGTGAGCCTGCAGTGGTTCGAAGACACCGCACGCTACATGGATCTCGCGCCGATCCAGTTCGCCTTCAACCTGCTCACCCGGAGCCTGCGGATCACGCACGACAACTTGAAGCTCCGCGATCCCAAGTTCGTCGGGGAAGTGGACCGCTGGTTCGCCGCGCGGACCGCCGAGCAGAGCGGCGTGGACGTCCCCATCAGTCCACCCCCGCCGCCCCTGTTCACGCCGTTTCGGTTGCGGGACGTGCTGTTCGTGAACCGCGTGGTCGTGTCCCCGATGTGCCAGTACTGCGCCGTGGACGGCACGCCCGACGATTGGCATCTGGTGCACCTCGGCGCGAGAGCCATCGGCGGCGCGGGACTCGTCTTTACAGAGATGACCGACGTGTCGCGCGAGGGACGGATCTCGCCGGGGTGCACCGGCATGTACAAGCCGGAGCACGTGCCGGCCTGGAAGCGGATCGTGGACTTCGTGCACGCCCACAGCCACGCGAAGATCGGCCTGCAACTCGGGCACGCGGGCCGGAAAGGCTCGACCCGCCTCGCCTGGGACGGGATGGACGAGCCGCTCGCGGAGGACAACTGGCGCATCATCGCCGCCTCCCCCATTCCCTACTTCCCCCACAGCCAGGTGCCACGGGCGATGGAGCGGCGAGACATGGACGCGGTGCGCGACGATTTCGTGCGGGCGGCGCGCATGGCGGAGCAGGCGGGCTTCGACATCCTCGAGATCCACTTCGCACACGGTTACCTCCTCGCGAGCTTCATCTCGCCGCTCACGAACCGCCGCGAGGACGAGTACGGCGGACCGCTCGGAAACCGGATGCGGTTTCCCCTGGAAGTGTTCGACGCGGTGCGCACGGTGTGGCCAGAGCACAAGCCGATCTCCGTGCGCATCTCGGCCGTGGACTGGGCGCCGGGCGGCACCGAGCCTGGCGATGCGGTCGAGATCGCCAGGCTCCTCAAGGCGCACGGCTGCGATATCGTGGACGTGTCCGCGGGCCAGACGGTGCCCGAGGCGAAGCCCGTCTACGGTCGCCAGTTTCAGACGCCGTTCGCCGACCGCGTACGGCACGAGGCGGACATTCCCACCATGGCGGTAGGCAACATCTCGTCCTACAGCGACGTGAACACGATCCTGGCCGCGGGGCGCGCCGATCTCTGCGTCCTGGCGCGCGCGCACCTCTGGGACCCCTCCTGGACCCGCCACGCCGCTCACGAGATGGGCTACGCGCTGCCCTGGCCGCCACAGTATTCGACGCTCGACACCTACAAGCCGCGGTTCACGTGAGAACGAGCGGGGAGAGGGGAGAAGGAGCCGGCAGATGCCTCTGACGTATTCGAACTACCTGAAATTGGACGAGCTCCTGTCGCTGCAGCAGCCGCGCTCCGCGGGCCCCGAGCACGACGAGATGCTGTTCATTGTCATCCATCAAGTGTACGAGCTCTGGTTCAAGGAAATGCTCCACGAGCTCGCCTATCTGGCCGAGCTGCTGCACACGAACGACACGCCGCGCGCGCTGCACACCCTGAAGCGGATTCTCACCGTGCTCAAGGTGATGGTCGCGCAGATCGATGTGCTCGAGACCATGACGCCGCTCGAGTTCCTGTCGTTCCGCGACCGGCTCGAGTCGGGGAGCGGGTTCCAGTCGTTCCAGTTCCGCGAACTCGAATTCGTGCTCGGGGTGAAGCAGCCTGCCGCGCTCGCGCGCTACCCCGAAGGGAGCGAGCCCCGGCGCCGCCTCGAGACCAGGTATCGCGAGCCAACGCTGTGGGACGCTTTTCTCGCGTATCTCGCGGCGAACCAGTATCCCGTGCCGGCCTCCCTGCGCGGCCGGGACGTGACGCGGCTTCCCGAGCCGTCGCGCGAGATGCAGCAGGTGCTGATCACCGTATACCGGACCAACCCCGCCGTGGCGTCCCTGTGCGAACGACTGGTGGATCTGGACGAGGGGATCATGGAGTGGCGCTATCGGCACGTGAAGATGGTGCAGCGCACCATCGGCACGAAGGCGGGCACCGGCGGAACCGCCGGAGCAGAGTACCTGGAAACGACGCTCAATAAGCCCGCCTTCCCCGACCTCTGGGCGATCCGCGCGGAGCTGTGACGGAGTGTACCCGGAGGCGCTCTACGCGAGCCCAAACGCCCTCGCGCCCCATTACGGCCGCTTTCGGGTCGCGGAGCGATTGCTGCTAACGGGCCACTCGCATCAGGCCTGGCCCGACGTGGGGTTCGAGGCCCAGCAACGCGCGTGGCTCGACGCGGCCGAGTACGTGGACGACAAGTGGGAGCATGCCTTCGCGATGGCGGATCGGGTGCGGCGCGGCTTCGCGCGGCTGCTCGACGACTCGGACGGCGCCATCGCCCTGGGAGCGAGCACGCACGAGCTGGTCGTGCGCTGGCTCTCCGCGCTGCCCCTCTCCCGACGACCCCGCCTCGTCACGACGACCGGAGAGTTTCACACCATCCGCCGCCAGCTCGACCGCCTGGCCGAAGCAGGGATCGCCGTCGTCAAGGTCCCCGCGCTCCCGGTGGCGACGCTCGCCGAGCGACTCGCCCGCGCCGTGGACGACCGCGCGGCAGCGGTACTCGTCTCAGCCGTACTGTACGAGAACGCCCACATCGTGCCGAACCTCGCCCACGTGCTCGCGGCGTGCCGCCGCGTGGGCGCGGAGCTGCTGGTGGACGCCTATCACGCGCTCGGCGTCGTGCCATTCTCGCTCCGGAGAGACGGGCTGGCGGAGGCGTTCGTAGTCGGCGGCGGCTACAAGTATTGCCAGCTGGGCGAAGGCAACTGCTTCCTGCGCATCCCCCGTGACTGCGCTCTGCAGCCGGTGATCACCGGATGGTTCGCCGAATTCGACGCGCTCGCCGCGAGCGAGGCGGCGACTCCGGTCGCGTACGGCCAGGGTGCAGCTCGGTTCGCCGGCGCGACCTATGATCCGACCAGCCATTATCGTGCCGCGCGCGTGTTCGATTTCTTCGAGCAACAGGAGCTGACGCCCGAGTTCTTGCGGGGCGTGAGTCAGCACCAGGTAGGGCTCCTGGCACGCTCGTTCGACGCGCTCGACGCCGACCCGCGACTCATCACCCGTGACCGCGCCGTCACGCTGCCGGAGCTCGGCGGCTTCCTCGCGCTTCAGTCCGCCCGGGCGGCGGAGCTGTGTCGTCGCCTGCGCGACGTCGGGATGTTGAGCGACTACCGGGCGGACGTGTTGCGCCTGGGTCCGGCCCCGTATCTATCGGATGCACAGCTCGGGGACGCCATGCATGCGCTGGGAAGCGCGATCACAGAGCTCGGGGCGCGTTAGCGTAGGTCGCGGAAGAAATCCCGCAGCAACCGGCCGCACTCCTCCTCCTCAACGCCTCCGATCACCTCCACGCCATGATTCAGGCCCTGATGCCGCAGCAGATCCCCCACACTCCCCGCCATGCCCGCCTTCGGGTCGTACGCCCCGAAGACCACGCGCCCGACCTTGGCGAGCACGATCGCCCCCGCGCACTGCGCGCACGGCTCGAGCGTCACGTACAGGGTGCAGTCGTTCAGACGATCGGTCTGCAACCGGGCGAGCGCCTGCTGCACGGCGAGCAGCTCGGCGTGGGCCGTCGGATCACGGCGGGTGACGCTTTCGTTGTGCGCGCAGACGACGACCGTGTCTCCCCGAAGCACTGCGGCGCCCACCGGGACCTCTCCGCTGGACGCCGCGCGGCGGGCCTCCTCGAGCGCCACCGCCATGCCTGCTTCGTCTGCGGGGGACGGGGGGCGGGGCCGTTTCCCGCTTCCCGTTTCCCGCCTCCCGGCATTACGCACGCGCCGGCTCGGCTGCCGCGCCGCCAGGAGTCCGCTCGAACGCCAGATGGTTCCCGTCTTTCGCCCGGTCCACCCGGACCGTGTCGCCTTCCGTGTACCGCCCTTCGAGCACGGCCATGGCGAGCGGATTCTGGAGCAGCCGCTGGATCGCCCGCTTCAAGGGCCGCGCCCCGTACACCGGGTCGTAGCCCTCGGCCACGATCAGCTGCTTTGCGGCGGGCGTCACCTCGAGCCGGAGCTTCCGCTCGGCCACCAGTCGCTCGACGCGCTTGATCTGGAGATCCACGATCTTCGCGATGTCCTGGGTCGAGAGCGGGCGGAAGATGATCACGTCGTCCACCCGGTTCAGAAACTCGGGCCGGAACGTCTGGCGCAAGAGCTCCAGCACCTTGGTCTCCACCTGCTCCCAGTTCTGCGTGCCCATCTCGAGGATGTACTGCGACCCGATGTTCGAGGTCATGATCAGCACCGTATTCCGGAAATCGACGGTGCGGCCCTGCGAGTCGGTGAGCCGTCCATCGTCGAGGATCTGGAGCAGCACGTTGAACACATCGGGGTGCGCCTTCTCGATCTCGTCGAACAGCACCACCGAGTACGGGCGCCGGCGGATCGCCTCCGTGAGCTGACCGCCCTCCTCGTAGCCCACGTACCCAGGGGGAGCCCCGATCATGCGAGCGACGGCGTGCTTCTCCATATATTCGGACATGTCGAGGCGCACGAGCGCCTTTTCATCGTCGAACAGGAAGTCGGCCAGTGCGCGGGCGGTCTCTGTCTTTCCCACGCCCGTGGGGCCGAGGAAGATAAACGACCCCGTCGGCCGGTTCGGATCCTGCAGGCCGGCGCGCGCCCGGCGCACGGCGTTCGCCACGGCGGCGAGCGCCTCCGGTTGCCCGATCACGCGCCGCTCGAGCTCCGCCTCGAGCCGCGTGAGCCGCTCGCGCTCCGACTCGAGCATCTTCGTCACGGGAATCCCCGTCCACTTGGCGACGATCTCCGCGATATCTTCGGCGTCGACTTCCTCCTTCAGGTACTTGCCCTTCTTCTGGATTTGGGCCAGGCGCTTTTCCGCCTCGGCGATCTCCCGCTCCAGCGCCGGGATCCGCCCGTAACTGATCTCCGCGGCCTTCTGCAGGTCGCCGCGACGCGTCGCCTGCTCGGCCTCGGTGCGGAGCTGCTCCAGCTGGGCCTTCTTCGCCTGCAGTCCCGTAATCGCGTCCTTCTCCGCCTGCCACTGCGCCTTCATCACTTTCGAGCGGTCGCGCAGCTCGGCGAGCTCCTGCTCGACCTTCGCCCGCCGCTCCTTCGAGGCCTTGTCCTTTTCTTTGGCGAGCGCCGCAAGCTCGATCTCGTGCTGCACGATCTTCCGCTCGACCTCGTCGATCTCCTGCGGCAGCGAGTCGATCTCGATTCGCAGCCGGCTCGCGGCCTCGTCCACCAGGTCGATGGCCTTGTCGGGCAGGAAGCGGTCGCCGATATAGCGGTGCGATAGCGTGGCGGCGGCCACCAGAGCGTTGTCCGTTATCCGGACGCCGTGGTGCACTTCATACCGCTCCTTCAGACCCCGGAGGATGGCGATCGTATCCTCGACCGACGGCTCGCCCACGTACACGGGCTGGAAACGCCGCTCGAGCGCGGGGTCCTTCTCGATGTGCTTGCGGTATTCGTCGAGGGTGGTGGCGCCCACCACGTGCAGCTCGCCGCGCGCCAGCGCGGGCTTCAGCATGTTGGAGGCATCCATCGCTCCTTCGGCGGCGCCGGCGCCCACCAGCGTGTGCAGCTCGTCGATGAAGACGATGTATTTCCCTTCCGCGCTCGTGATCTCCTTGAGCACGGCCTTGAGCCGCTCTTCGAACTCACCGCGATACTTGGTGCCGGCGATCAACGTTCCGAGATCGAGCGCCACGAGATGCTTGTTGCGCAGCGACTCGGGGACGTCCCCGTTCACAATGCGCTGGGCGAGCCCCTCGACGATCGCCGTCTTGCCGACCCCCGGCTCGCCGATCAGGACGGGATTGTTCTTGGTGCGCCGCGACAATACCTGCATGACGCGGCGGATCTCCTCGTCCCGCCCGATCACGGGGTCGACCTTGCCCTTGCGGGCCAGCTCGGTGAGGTCCCGGGTGAAACGCTCCAGCGCCTGGTACTTCTGCTCGGGCTCCTGGTCGGTCACGCGGTGCGTGCCGCGCACGCCCTGGAGCGCCGCCATGAGGACGCCGCGATCCACGCCCGCGGCGGAGAGCAGCTGCTTCGCGGTCGTGCCCTTCTCCTCCACCAGGGCGAGGAGCAGATGCTCGGTCGACACGTACGCGTCGCCCAGCGCTTTGGCTTCCTCGTCGGCGCGGTCCAGCACCCGCGACACCTCGCGCGACAGCGTGGGCTCGGCCGTCGTCCCCGACTGCTTCGGGAACCGCTCGATCTCGCGCTCCGTGTCGGCGCTGAGTTGTGTGACGTTCAGCCCCGCCTTCTGGAGCAGGGGCACGACGATGCCATCGTCCTGCGAGAGCAAAGCGAGAAAGAGATGGGCGTCGTTGATGACGGGATTGCCGCGCGCTCGAGCCAGCGCGCTGGCCTGTTGCAGCGCCTCGGCTGCCTTCACAGCAAACGTTCGGGTCTGATCATAGTCGTCTATGGAGGGTCGCCGACCCCGAAGGCAACGTCCGTGCCGGAGAAAAACGCCGTTTTGGCAGGAAAAAACCCTCCACATCTGACGGGGCGCGAGCTGCGCCTCCGCTTGGACGCCCGCGCCCTGAATCGCTCAGAAACTCACGTTGAGAGAAGCGCCGGCCACGCCGTGTCCGTCAACCCATGGCGCGACGCTCGCGCGCGAGGCCGTTCCCGGCCCCCGCGTGAGGCGATACACCCCGAGCAGGACCGACGCCGTACCCATGCCGCTGTTGAGCAGCCCGAGCGTCCGCCTTGAGCCCGATTTGTTCAGGTTCGGCGCGCCGGCTGCCAGACCCATTGCACCGCTGGCGATGCCTAGCACCCCGGTGAGGTTGGGTGACATGCCGGTGCGGGCGGCGTTGAGCGCTAGGGTGACGGCACTGGCCCCGACCGCCACGCCGGTCGTGGTCTTGTAGCCGACGCTCGCTGCGCTCGCGTCCGGCGGTGGAGCGGGGGGCGGACCGTCATAGGACGGCTGAATCAGCGCCGCCTCGCCGGCCGTCAACCCGTTCTCTCGCAGCCAGGCGACCAGCTCAGGGTCCGCTTTCAGATCGCGGATGCGCGCGTTGTTGTTGGTGGCCGCCACGCGCTCCACGAGGTCGCCGCGGCCCGACTGTTCGATCATGTAGGCCATCGCGCAGCGTGTCCCATAGCGGTCGACGAAGTATGGAACGCGCACGCCCGGAACGCCGGTATTTTTCGGAAAGACACCGCGCACCCAGTATTGGTGGAGGACGTCGAGGTTGCGCGAGCGTGCTAGCCGCTCGCCCGGAGGCCGGGCGGAAACGTCTTTGGCGCGCAAATCCCGCTCGACGGCAGCCAGACGCGCGCGGATCCGCGCGGTTTCTGCGGCGGCGCGGCCACCCCAGGGAACGGGCGACCGGGCGGCGAGGACGACCACTGGAACGACGAGGCAGGCGGCGAACGTGAGCTTGCGCATGAGGACCTCCGCGATAGCTGTTACTTCACGACGATCTTTCGCGTGACTCTCGTGCCGTCGATGACCAGCTGGTAGATGTAGACGCCCGACGCGGCCAGCCTGCCGGTATTGCCGACGTACCCGTCCCAGTAGGCGCTGTAGGCACAGCCCATCGTGGTAGGGCAGCTGAGCGCAAGGCTATCGAGCGCCTTGCCGGAACCCCGCAGTTTGGGGATCGCGACGAGCTGGGCGAGCACGTTGTATATCCGCAGGGACACCACCGGCCGGTGACCCCTGAGGAACAACTCCCCGCTGACCTTGAACGGGATCGTGGTCGCCGGGTTAAACGAGCGATTCTGCTGTGGCCCGATCGTGGGAGGCGGGGTCTGACCCAACAAACACCGCGTTCCCCCCTCCACCCCCCCTACCCAAAGCCCGAGCCCCAGCAATGCCCAGGCGTACCGCTTCATCCACCGCTCCTCTTGGCGAACGAGACGTGAACTTGGGACGGCTCTCCTTGTGCTGAGTGATACTCGTGCTTCCCGGGTGCCGATCCAAACCTACGAGCCGCCTTTCCCGGCTGTCAACCTCGCGAGCACCCGGGCGTCGCCCGCGCGGCGAGTGACCCCGTGCCGATCCGCCCATTCGAGTAAGGGAATCAAGTACTTGCGTGTTAGACCGAAACGATCCCGCAGCTCAGCCGGGGTGGCCGTGCCGAGCTCGGCGAGCGCGGCCTCGAGGGCGGCGCGGAACTCGGCGAGGGCCCCCTTCGCCGCGTAGCGCTCGGCATCGATCGGCTCGGCAGTGCCGGTCCGCGCGAAGTGTGACAAAAGTGCGCGCACGGGAGAGCCGGGGAATTCCCGCTCGAGCTCAGCGACCGTAGGCACCTGCCAGCGCGCATCGACGAGGCGGCGTGCGAGCTTGTCGCTGGCATCGGTGGCCCGGGCGTCGAGGGCCGGGCGCCAGCGTGGCCGGCGGGCCACGCTCCCCGCGACCTCCAGCTGGCCGCTCTTGACCCCGACATCCAGGACCGCATCCAACACCGCTGACGGAGGCGCCGGTGTGCCAACCGCTGCCCGGAGGGCTTGCAGCGACATCCCTGGATCGAGCGGATGCTCCTCGTGGTAACGCCGGAGCACCTCCGCCAGCCGGCCCGCCGCGGCGACCACCGCTTGACGGTCGACGACGGTCTCGGGGGACGCCAGCACGCTCTGCTCCGCCTCCGCGATCACTGCCGTCACACGGCCGGGCGACACGCCGAGTCGCACGGCGAGGGTGTCAGTGCCGAGCCCCGTGAGCCCCGCCTCGGCGGCGAGGACCCCGAGCCGCGCCGCCGGGCCTTGCTCGACCGACACCCGGCGCCGCCGCAGGCGCGTGCGTGAAGGGGTGAACGGGTCGAGCACGACCCCTCCTCCGATCGTGGTGACCGGCGAGAACGAGCGCAGCACGAACCGGTCGCCGCCGCGCGCCACCACGGAAGTCTCAAGCACGAGGCGCGCGAGGCCACGCTCCCCGGGAGCGATCGCGGGCGTTTGGACCACGCGGGCCAATACCTCGGCGGTCCCGAGGTGCACGCGCACCCGCGTTCGTGAGGCGAGCGGCCGGCGAGCCGTAGGAAGAAGCTCCGCCGCCACGTCGATGAGCGTAGTGGCCTGCCAGCCGGCCCCGGTGACGGCGACGTGGCCGCGCGCCAGTTCGTGCTTGTCCACGCCCACGAGGGCCAGGGCAGTGCGCCGCCCGGGAACCGCCCGTTCGGCCGTCTGACCATGGACTTCGATGGACCGGACCCGCGCCTCGCGACCGAGCGGCAGGAGCCGGACAGCGTCGCCGACCGCGACGCTGCCGCTCCAGGTCGAGCCGGTCACCACCGTGCCGGCCCCCGCCACGGCGAACACGCGGTCGATTGGGAGCCGGAACAGGTCGTCGGCGGGGCGCTCGACCAGGTCCCGGGCGACCCGCCGCAGGGCCTCCCGGAGCTCGGGTAGTCCTTCTCCCGTGACCACCGAGGTGGCGAGGGCGTCATCCCAGCGCACGCGACTGGCGCCCAGCCGCGTGCTCACCTCACTGCGCACGAGCTCGAGCCACTCGCCGTCCACCAGGTCGCGCTTGGTGATCACCGGGATGCCTCGCCGGACGCCGAGCAGCTCGACGATCGCCAGGTGCTCCTCCGTCTGCGGCATGATTCCTTCGTCGGCTGCGATCACGAGCAGGGCGACGTCGATGCCGGTCGCGCCGGCCAGCATATTGCGCACGAAGCCTTCATGGCCGGGGACGTCGACGACGCTTGCCTGGACCGCGTCGCCCAGCGGGAGCGGGGCGAATCCCAGGTCGATGGTGATGCCCCGCCGTTTCTCCTCCTCCCAGCGGTCGGTATCGACACCGGTGAGAGCTTTCACCAGGGCCGTCTTGCCGTGGTCGATGTGACCGGCGGTCCCGATTACGAAGCGGCGCAGGGAATCGGAGTGCGGGGCACCCACGCGCGACGCTCCCAGAAGTCCAGGGCGGAAAGTGAGCCGGCCTCGGCGAGGTGATAGCGCACAAATCGGGCGACGAGGCGGCGGTGAGCCGCGGCATACGGCGGATCGAGCACGGGGAGCTCCACCCGCGGGTCGTTCAGGGCGAGCAGATCGCGGTACGCCTGGGGCGGCAGCCGGCTCGGCGGCTGGGAAGGGGTCGGCGCGCAGCGGGGGCAGAACACGCCGCCGTCGGCCACGCTGAACAGCACCGGCGCTTCGCCCCCCGGCTCGATTGGCGCGCCGTCGCGCGCGCAGGCCGTGAGCGATGGCTCGAAGCCCAGCACCGCCACGAGCCGCCACAGCGCCCGCATCGCCGTGACATCCACTCGTTCGAGGGGCGCTGCCTCGAGGGCATCGAGTGCGGCCGTGAGCGTGTCGTACGCCAGCGGGAGCGGCGCCGGGGGCGTCATCTTGACCATGACCTCCGCGAGCACCGCAGCGCCCGCGAACCGGCCGACGTCGCCCGCCAGGTCGCGCCGCAGGTTCACGAGATCGAAAGCGCCGAGGGTGTGGAGCTCGCGTGTCTCGCGGAAGTACAGCTGGGCCACCCCCTCACTCAACAGCTCGAGCCCCGCCCCGAACCGGCTCTTGGGCCGCAACGCACCCTTGGCGATGGCACTCTGTACTCCCAGGTCCCGGGTGGCGAGCCGCACCACCTTGGACGTCTCGCTGTAGCGGTACGTCTGAAGCACGACGGCCGGGGTGGTGACGAGGGACATGGCTATGGAGTCACCGCCACCGCGGCGGTCGTCGGACAGACGCCCACGGGAACGGCCTCGATCTCGCCATAGTTGGGCGGTGGGGTCAGAACGTGGACCGTGCCGGCCGTGGCGCAGGCGCCCGGGTCGACCGCATACACGCGTCCGCGGAGATCGATCGCGAGTCCCGACACGCCGTGACCACCGGGCTTGACGCTGTTCTTCCCCGGGCCCCGCGTGACCGCGCGGGTAGAGGTATTCACTTCGAGAATGCCCTCGGTGGGCGAGGCGACCAGCAGCCGGCTGCCGGCCGGGTGAAATGCCGCGGCCCCGGGCGACTCCCCCAGTCCGTTCAGCACCGCGATCTCGACCCCAGCCGGCGGGTGCGGGTCCACAATCGACAGCCTCCCATCGGCCGCTCCGGCGTGGCCGGACGCGATCACGTACAACAGGCTGTCGTCTCCGACAACCGCGAACCGCGCGTTCGTTCCGGTGAGCGGAATGGAATCCGGGATCCCCACAGAACAGCACTCGAACGACGTCAACCAGCTCGGGCCCGCTGGCGAAGAGCCCACGACATTGCTGTTCACCACGAACACCCGCGTTCCCACGATCGCCACTGCCTGCGGATGGACACCGACCGGGACACTCACCGTGTCGCGGCTCAGGTAATTGATCCGCGTCACCGTGTTAAGGTTGGGATTTGCAATCCATGCGATCGAGTCGTCTTGAATGGCGACCCCGGTCGCCCCCGATCCGGCGGCAAGGGGAAGCACGTAGTCGGGTTGCACGCAGAGGGCTCCTGGGCCGCAGGGCCCGAGGAGCCGGTCGACACCCACGGCGTCCGCCTGTCCCAGCGGGACCAAGAACACGTTCCCGCGGCCGTCGATCGTGCGCGGGGTCGCGCTGCCGCGCTGCCAATCCCGCGTGGACACGGTGAAGTCCGTGGCGGAAATGAGCGAGAGAGTGCGGTCGCCCCCGTTCACGACGCCGATGACTTGCCCGGTCGAGCTCTGCTGCTCGAGCGCGTCGCTGCAGCCGGTCGCGATGGTGAGCGCCAGGAAGACGAGTCGTCTCATCGGGAAGCGGTCTCCACAAGGTCACAATATACGAAGCGGCCGTCCCGGACCACGACCGGCCCCCGCTCGTGCGCCACCGGCTGGCGCAGACCCGGGCCCGCGTACACGAAGGTGTGGAACTCGCCGTTTTCCCCGCAGGGATCGACCTCTTGCGGCAAGTCGCGCAGCAGGTCGGCGTTGAACTCCCGCCCTGCGAACTCGCCCCCGAGCTGCCTCGCATCTACGCACACGAGTACGGCGCGGTACCCCAGCCGGACGAACTCGTGCGCGAGAGCCCGCGTATCGCGCCGCCACAGTGGAAACAGGCCCCGCATGCCGATCCGCCCCAGCATGCGTTCCCGATAGGCACGAATGTCCGCCAGAAACAAGTCTCCGAAGATTACCGTGTCGAGCCCCGGGATCCGCGTCCGGAGGTCCGCGAGGGTGACGCCCATGTTGGCTTCATACTCGTCGTTCGCCGCGCCTGGCGAAATCACCACCTCTTCGAGCGGCAGGCCGAGCGACTCGGCCTGCCGGCGCAGCAGCGTGCGGCGAACCCCGTGCATGCTGATCCGGTCGTACTCAGCGGTCACGGTGGTCAGGAGCGCCGCCACCCGATAGCGGGCGTCGCCGAGGATCTCCCGCAAGGCGAGTGCGCTGTCCTTGCCGCCGCTCCATGCGACGAGCACGTCCTGGGGCACGTCAGTCGCCCACCGGATGTGCTCGCCCTTCGATGGAGACCTCCGGGAAGAGGTCGGGATGGAGGAGCGCAGCAAGCAGCTCCACACCGTCCGCGACGCGCGGCCCGGGGCGGCTGAAGTGCGTCGTGGCATCGACCGCGTAGGCGCGTGCGGAGCGAATGGCTCGTGGCGCCACGGCCCGGAGCGACGCGCCGTGGCGACGCGCGTCGGTGCGCGCCGCGGCGAGGTCGAAGCCGCATGGCATCACGAGCAGGACATCCGGGCACAGGCCGGCCAGGTCCGCCCACTCGACGGCGAACGACGGCCGCCCCGCCACTCCGCAGAGCAGCGTCCCGCCCGCCAGGGCGATCATCTCCGGTACCCAGTGGCCCGGCACGAACGGCGGGTCGAGCCACTCGAGCGCGAGGACGCGCACCACCGGCCGGCCCTCAACGCGGGCGTGAGCGGATGCGATGCGTCGCTCGATGTCGCGCACACACCGCTCCGCGCGCTCCGCCACCCCGCCCGCTCGCCCGACCAGGCGAATCGTGGCGAGCACACCGGCGATATCGTGGGCGTCCAACGCGAGCACGGTCGGACCGGAGATAAGGGTAAGCGCGGCGGCCTCGGCGTCCCGGGTCGGCACCGCACAGACCTCGCACACGCCTTGTGTAAGCAGCAGATCGGGCCCGACGGCGGTCAGCCGCTCGCTGTCGACCTCGTAGACGCCGCCGAACTCCCTGAGCGCCTGACGCACCGCGGCGTCAATCTCGCCGCTCGAGAGCCCGTCGAGCGGGAAGCGCGGCCGCGTGAGCCGCGGTTTGCTCCGGATCGCTGGAGGACGATCGCAGGAATGCGAGACCCCGACGAGGTGGTCCTCCAGGCCAAGCGCGCACACGATCTCGGTCGCGCTGGGGAGGAGCGAGGCGATGCGTCCGGCGGGGCTCATCGACCACCGAAATGGAGCTCTCCACCGACGAAGATCGTGCGCCGTCGTGCCGGGAAGTTCTTCACCTCCTCGTAGGGGTGATCGAGCAGGTTCTCGACGCGCCCGGAAATCGCGACGCCGGGCGCGCTGCCCTGCGGGAGGAGCACGTCGAGTTCGGCGGCGAAGTCGACGCGCACGTACGATGGGAGCGGCACGCGCGGCGACGAGGGGACGGAGAAGTCCCGATCCTGACGCTCTCCCACGTAGGCCATGGCGAGCGAGACGGTACCCCGGTGGGCGGAACCATAAGCGAAGTCGAGCCAGGCCGAGTGCTTGGGGCGACGGACGAGCGACTGTCCCGCCGCGAGGAGGGCGCCGGACGAGGAATCGAACCCCGAGCGGGTCACCGTGGCGGACAGGTAGGTGTAACTCGCTGCGACGGTGAACCGGCCCTCCGGCATGAGCCGTGCGCCCAGCTCCAGCCCGTCCGCCGAGGCGCGGGCGACGTTGCTGTAGTTGGACTCGCCCGATACCGGGGTCGCGTTGTAGTCGATCATGTCGACGAACCGCTGGCCGAAGTACGTGCCGCGGAGGACCGCCCGCCCCGGCACGCGATATTCGAGCCCCGCCTCCCAGCTGCGGGAATGCTCCGGTCGCAGGTCCGGATTCCCGCGCACGAACCCCGTGGCGAAATTCTCAAAAAAACTCGGCTCCTTGAAGCCCGTGCCGAGCGAGGCAATCGCCCGGACGCCCTCGGCGAGCCGGACGGAAACGCCCGCGCGATAGGTCGCGTAGGTGCCGAAGCGCTCATTGTCCTCGAGCCGCGCACCGATCGTGACGTCCACCGGTCGCTCGGGGCTCGTGACGCCCTGGAGATAGATCGCGCCGTTGGTCCGCGATCGCGACCCGTCGAGAGTCGTGCCGGCCATCGCCTCCCGCTCGAGTGCCGTGCCGACGGTCAGCACGTCACGCGCGGGTAGACGCACGTTCGCCCGGGCGTCCACGCCGACACGCGTGATCCAGTCGGAACTGGCGTAAGGGAACGTCATCGTGTCGGCGGGTCCATTCTTCCCGATGGCGTACTGGTAGTTGGCGCGATGCCAAGCGGCCGTGAGACGGCCTTCGACGCGGTCCGAGAAGGCGTGCCCGAGGTCGAGGCCGACCGACGGACCGCGCTCCAGCTGGTGCTGGTTATTGCTCACCACGACGCCACGGTAGTCTCTCGGAAAATGGTAGAGGGCATCGCCGTAGCGGACCGAGAGCGCGGCATCGGTGCGCCTGTCAGGGTGAAGACGCACTCGACCGCTTAAGACCTCGTTGCGAAACTGATTGTTGATCGAGTCGAGGCCGTCGCTCGAAAAGCGCGAGACACTGAGGGCGTAGGTCGCCCGCTCGTCGCCCCCGGAGATGGTGGCGTCGAGTGCCCCGCTGCCGTAGGTCCCGCCGCTCGCGGCCACACGGCCTTGTGTCGGACCACCGCCGTCCCGCGTAAAGATCTGCACGACTCCCGTCACGGCGTCCGACCCGTAGAGCACGCTCACCGGCCCGCGAACGACCTCGATCCGCTCGATGTTATCGGTGGTGAGGTTGGCGAAATCGTAGGCTCCGCCGGGCGCGTTCTGCGGTACGCCGTCGATCAAGACCTTCACGTAATTGCTCTGCCCGCCGCGCAGGAAGAGGGATGTCTGACTTCCGTAAGCGTTGGTCGTGACGACGCTCGCAGCGGGAACACTGCGCAAGGCCTCGGCGACGGTGCGAAGGCCCCGCTCCCGCAGCTCCGTCCCGCGGATCACCGTCACGGCGACCGGCACGCCGTCCGCGGGAGTTGGAATCCGGGTGGCGGTGACGACGATCGGATTGAGCTCCACGGTGTCGGTCGGTGCCTGGCCCGCGAGTGCCGCGGGGAGGATGAGGAACGGAAGCGCGCGCAGGGCGAGGCTCATAGAGCGTCCTTTCGCTGGCGTAAGGGGATCATCTGCGGGCGACCGTCGAACGGCTGGATCGTGACCGGCCAGGAAAACACTCGCTCAACCGTCTCCCGCGTCAGCACATCGGCCGGCGCGCCGCGCGCGACCGCCCGGCCTTCCGCGAGGATGAGGACCCGATCGGCAAAGCGCGCCGCGAGATTCACGTGGTGCGTGATCATGAGGGCGGCGAGCCCCTGCCGGTCCACCAATGCGCGCACCAGCTCGAACAGCTCCATCTCGTGCCGCAGGTCGAGCGACGCCGTAGGCTCGTCGAGCACGAGGAGCTTCGGCTCCTGAGCGAGGGCGCGGGCGAGGCGAACTCGCTGGTATTCACCGCCGGACAGCGTCCAGAGCCAGCGGTCGGCCAGGTCCACCGCGTCGCACGCAACCAACGCCCGCTCGACAGCCGCTCGATCCGCCGCGCGCACGCCCCCGAAGAGCGAGAGGTGCGGGTACCGGCCCAGGAGCACTGTCTCGTGCACCCGCTGCGGGAACAGATTCTCCTCGCGCTGCGGCACGACGCCCACGACGCGCGCGAGATTCCGGCGGGACCAGTCGGTCGCCGCGCGACCGAGGATCTCGGCACGACCCGCGAAGGGTGGGACGAGCCCGAGCGCCGCGCGCAGCAGTGTGGTTTTTCCGCTGCCGTTTGGACCGAGCAGGGCGTGAAACTCGCCCGAGCGCACCTCGAGCGAGACGCCCAGGAGGGCGTCCCGCGGAGCGCCCGCGTAGCGGCAGGTGAGGTCGCTGACGGCGACGATCAGGTCACGGTCCATCGGCGGAGCAGGAAGGCGAACAGGGGGACGCCCAGGAGCGCGGTCACGATGCCGACCGGCAGCTCGCGTGGGGCCACGACGGTGCGCGCCAGCGTATCCGCCGCGGCCAGGAGGATCCCGCCGGTGAGGAACGCGGTCGGGAAGAGCGTGTGGTGGAGCCGGCCCCACAGTAGGCGACAGACGTGCGGCACGATCAGCCCGACAAAGCCGATCACGCCCGCCACCGCAACTGCGGCGGCGGTCAAGAGCGACGCCGACAGGTAGACCAGCTGCTTGAGCCGCCGCACGTCCGCGCCGAGGTACTGCGCGGGCTCCTCGCCGAGCGCGAGCAGGTCGAGCGGCCGCGCGGCCGCCGCGAGGACCACGAGCGGCAGCGGCGCGTACACCAGAATCACGAGCACCGTGGTCCAGGACGCCCCCGAGAACCCGCCCCAGAGCCACAGGAACGCGTTGCGCAGCTCCGTGGCTTCGGCGAGCGAGACGAGGGCCGTCGTGATCGCCGCGGCGAACGCGCCCACGGCCACGCCGCCCAGGAGCAGGATCCGCGGGTCGAGCTCGGCCCCACCGATGAGTCCGAGGCGATACACCAGCGCCATGGCCCCCACCGCCCCGACGAACGCCGCCAGCGGCAGGGCCCAGGGCCCCGGAAGGTGGAGGGCGATGGCCACGACGGCGCCGAGCCCGGCGCCACCCGAGAGCCCGAGCAGGAAGGGGTCGGCGAGGGGATTCCTGACCAGCGCCTGGAGTCCGACGCCCGAGACACCGAGCGCGCCGCCCACCAGAAAGGCGAGCACCGCGCGCGGCAACCGCAGCTGCCAGAGGATGGGCGAGCCCAGCAGGTCGCCGAGCGGCACGTTCGCGGGCCCGAGGAGGAGCGCTGCCGCGAGGGTCGTGACAGCCGCGGCGCCGAGCAGGACGTACTTCACGGCGTGCCTGCGAGGCGCCGCCGAAGCTCGCGGATGGCTTGCGCGGCGCGGGGCCCAGGCCGCCCGAAGAGCTGTCCCGAAAGAAAGAGGAACCGCCGCGCCCGCACAGCCCGTACGACGCGCCACTCGGGCCGTGAGGCATACCCGGGTGGCAGCGCGCTGTCCGACAGGAGGGCGACGAAATCGGGATCGCGGGCGGCGATCGTCTCGATCGAGACCTGGGCGGAGGGCGAGCTCAGGTCGTGGAACACGTTCCGCGCCCCCGCGAGTGCGGCCAGTCGGTCGAGGTAGCTCCCTGCGCCGATGACGATCGGAGGGTTGTCCCAAACGATGAACACAAGGGACTGGGTGCCGGGGGCTGGGGGCTGGGAGGCAAGGCTGTCCATGACGTGTGCCAGTGAATCAGCGGCGCGAGAGTGGCCGGTGAGCGCCCCGATGCGCCGCGCCGCCGGGCCCAGCTCCTCGAGCCGGTTGAGGTCGACGAGGACCGTCCGGATGCCGAGCCGCTCGAGCTGTTCCGCGGCCGTCACGTTCGGACCGGAGCGGTAGAGCAGGACGAGATCCGGCCGCCGCGCTGCTACCGCCTCGACGCTCGGCGGCATACCGTCGCCGACGCTCGGCACGGCGAGGGCCTCGGGCGGATAGTCACACCAGGTGGTGCGACCGACCACCCGGTCGCCCGCACCGATCGCAAAAAGGATCTCCGTGAACGAGGGCAGCAGCGACACGATGCGCCGGGCGGGCGCGGCGAGCGTCACCCGACGCCCGGCGTCGTCGGTGACCGCAATCCCGCCCCTGAACGGGACGTGCTCTCCCCGCGCGCAGGCCGTGAGGGTCAGCGCGACGAAGCCCGCGAGGTGGGTCCGCTGTACCCAGCGGCGCATAACGAAACCGCCCACCCCCGACGGAGCGGAGATGGGCTAGCGTCTGCGCCTTGTGCGCAGCGCCACCATCCCTCCCGCGAGGGATCTACAGGTGGCGCGAACGGAGAACGTCTCCTGGCTTCGGGCGGACGGCTCGCCTTCCCGAGTGAACAACACCCAGTGGCGTGTGAGCCGCTACGATTTGCCCGTCACAGTGGCGGGGCCGCGCCGGATTTGCACCGGCTTCCGTGAATCCCCGTTCGCTTTGTAACGACGAGAGCTAGTCTATCGCGGTTTGCGGCGCAGCGCAACCACGAAGCCGACGGCGAGGACCACGGCCGCGACCCCGACGATCAAGGGGATCAGCGACTCCGGCGCGAACCGTCGCTCGGCAAAGACGATCGCGAGCGTGGCCCCCGCCGGAAGCGGCGGCGTGCGGTAGCGTGCGAAGCGACGCCCGCCGATGTCCTCCGCCCCGAGGGAATCGAGCTTCCCCGCCGACACGACGGCGGCCGTGTCCTCGAGCAGCAGGTCCACCTCGTCGGTGGGCTGGTCGATCGGCAGGCTCATGCGACGCACCGTGGCGGCGAGGACATACGTGTAGCTCAGTTGCTTGCGCTCGCGGGGTGGGAGGGGACCGTACACAGCGACTGAGTCGCCCCGCCGCGTGACCACCTGGGGTGAGACGTCCCCCTGCCCGACCCGGAACTGGATCGCGGGCGGCGGAAGGGCGCCCGCCCAGGTGGGCAGCATCGTGTCCCGGGCCACGCGGGTCGCCGCACCGGGGTTCTCGAGCTCCACCAGCTCGAGCACGTCACGCGAGCCGTCCCGCTTCTGTTTCGCGACGGTGACGAGGCGGCGTACCACGCGTATCGCCGGCCCTGCGGAGCTCGTGTCGTACACGAACAGCGGGGGCAGAGTGGAGGGCGACCTGCCCGGCGCAATCGGCTGGGAAAAGTAAGCGATCCCGGCGTGCCAGCTCGAGACTACGTAGACCGCGCCCGAGTCGGGCTGCCGGATGGTCAGCGCGTAGGCGCCGCGCGCGTCGGTGCGGGCCGAGTCGATCGGCTGGCCGCCACCACTCATGGACACCTGATGCAGCACCACCCAGGTGTGGGCGGCGGGCCGTCCGGTGGGCCCAGACAGGACCCGACCCGCCACCACCACGTGTTGTGCCCGGACCGCGCCGGCGAGGCACAGCAGCAACGCCGTGCTACGGAGTGAATTTCCCGAAATCTTCAGGGTCGAGGTTCTGGAGGTAGGTCTTCAGCGCGTCGGGATCGAGCGGCGCCGTGCCCGACTCGCCGCCAGCCTCTCCCGTCTCGACCGACGTGAGCGCGAGCAGGGCCTCGCTCGTGAAAATCGGCGCCTTGAGCCGCAGGGCGACGGCGATGGAATCGGATGGCCGGGCGTCGATCTGGATCACCGCGTCACCGCGGTAGATGTGCAGCTCGGCATAGTAGGTGTTGTCCTTCACCTGGGTGATGATGACCTTCCGCAGGTCGGCGCCCAGGCCGAGGATCACCTGCTTCAGGAGATCATGCGTGAGCGGCCGCGCGAACTTGACGCCTGCGAGCTCCATCGCGATGGCGCTCGCCTCGGCGGGACCGATCCAGATCGGGAGCACGCGCTCCCCGTCCTGCTCCTGGAGGATGACCACGGGCGTGTTGGTCGTGCGATCGAGTCCCAAGTGCGCGACCCGAACCTGGATCTGGTTCGCGCTCAGGTCCCCATCTCCCACGATGTGAGATACTTCTGTTGCTCGGGCGTGAGCGTATCGATGGCGACCCCCATGGCGGCGAGCTTCAGCCGGGCGATCTCGGCGTCCAGCTCGCGCGGGATCCGGTGCACGTCCTTCGTGAGCTCCCGCGCGTGCTTGACCACGTGCTCGGCGGCGAGTGCCTGATTCGCGAACGACATGTCCATCACGCTCGCCGGGTGGCCCTCCGCCGCCGCCAGGTTGATGAGCCGGCCGTCGGCCAGCACGAAGACGCGCTTCCCACCCAGCCGCCACTCGTCGACGAACTCCCGGACACGGGTGGGTCCCTGGGCCGCCTGCTTCAGACCGTCCAGATCGATTTCGACGTTGAAGTGGCCCGAATTTGCCAGCACCGCTCCGTCCTTCATCGCGCGCATGTGCTCCACCCGGAGCACATGGGTGTTCCCCGTCAGGGTCACGAAGACGTCGCCGACCCGCGCCGCTTCCGCCATCGGCAACACCCGATAGCCGTCCATCTGCGCCTCGAGCGCCTTGAGCGGGTCGATCTCGGTGACGATCACGTTGGCGCCCGCGCCGCGCGCCCGCAGCGCAAAACCGCGTCCGCACCACCCGTACCCCGCCACCACTATGGTGCTCCCGGCAACGAGCAGGTTCGTGGCCCGCAAGATCCCGTCGAGCGTCGACTGCCCCGTGCCGTAGCGGTTGTCGAACAGATGCTTCGTGTCGGAATCGTTCACCGCGATGACGGGGAACTGCAGCACGCCGTCGCGCGCCATCGCCTTCAGCCGGATCACGCCGGTTGTGGTCTCCTCGGTCGAGCCCGCCACGCCGGCGACGATCGCCTTGCGGTCGGCCCCGGAGAGACTCTCCACCCAGCGCCGGACCGGGGGTGCCAAGTCGTCCAGCCGGTTGAGCGCGATCATGTGCAGCGCGCCGACCAGGTCCGCACCATCGTCCATCGTGATGTCGGGGCGATGCGCCAGCGCCGCGCGGATGTGCTCGTAGTACGTCGCGTGATCTTCACCCTTGATCGCGAAGACCTTGATCCCGTGGTCCTTGACGAGGTGGGCGGCGACGTCGTCCTGTGTCGATAGCGGGTTCGACCCGCACAACGCGACGTCCGCACCGCCCGCCTGGAGGGTGACCGCGAGGTTCGCGGTTTCCGTAGTGACGTGCAAGCACGCGGCGAGGCGTCGCCCTGCGAGAGGTCGTTCCCGGATGAAGCGTTCCCGGATGAGGCGAAGTACCGGCATGGATCGCTCTGCCCACTCGGTGCGGCGGCGTCCTTCGGCGGCCAAGCCGAGGTCTTTGACGTCAGAAGCGGCGGCGCGGGCAGTCGTGGTCATGCGTTCACTTTCTTGGAGGAGTAGTGCTTGGAGCGTTGCGCGGCGAGGCGGAGGTCCTCTACGCGGTTCGCATGCTCCCACGTGAACAGGTCGACCTCCCGGTCCACGTCCTTGTCCACGTAGCGGCGCCGCTCGGGCGCGCGGCCGAAGTGGCCGTACGCGGCGGTCGCGCGATAGATCGGATGGCGGAGGTTCAAGGCCTTGTTGATGCCGAGCGGCGTGAGATCGAACACCTCGCGGACGGCTTCCTCGATGGCCTCGTCGGGCACGACGCCGGTGCCGAACGTGTCGATCATCACCGAAACGGGCTCGGCCACGCCGATGGCATACGCCACCTGCGCCTCACAGCGGGAAGCGAGCTTCGCTGCCACCACGTTCTTCGCCACCCAGCGCATCGCGTAGCAGGCCGACCGGTCGACCTTCGAGGGGTCTTTGCCGCTGAAGGCACCGCCGCCGTGGCGGGCCATGCCCCCGTAGGTGTCTACGATGATCTTGCGGCCGGTGAGCCCCGCGTCGCCCTGCGGCCCCCCGACCACGAAACGGCCGGTCGGGTTGATGAGAATGTCGGGGTCGCGGACCTCGAATCCCGCGTCGGCGAGCACCGGCCGGACCACGAGGGCGATCACGCCCTCGCGCAGCTCCACGTTGTCGATTTTGTCGGAGTGCTGGGTGGATACCACGACCTTGCTGATGCCGACGGGGCGCGCCCCTTCGTACACGACACTGACCTGAGTCTTGCCGTCGGGGCGGAGCCACGAAAGGTCACCCGCCTTGCGCACGACGGCGAGTCGCTCGGCGAAGCGATGGGCGAGGACGATCGGAAGCGGCATGAGGGACGGCGTCTCGTCCGACGCGTAGCCGAACATCATTCCCTGATCGCCCGCCCCGCCTTTGTCCACCCCCATGGCAATGTCGCCCGACTGGCGGTCGATGGTGGTGAGGATGGCACAGGTTTGGGCGTCGAAGCCGAAGCTCGCGTCGGTGTAGCCGATGGCGCCGATCGTGCCGCGCACGATGTCGGGGATGTGGACGTAGGTGGAGGTCGTGATCTCGCCCGCCACGACGGCCATTCCGGTGGTGACGAGCGTCTCACACGCCACCCGGGCCGCGGGGTCCTTGGCGATGATCGCGTCGAGCACCGCGTCGGAGATCTGGTCGGCGATCTTGTCGGGATGCCCTTCCGTCACCGACTCGGACGTGAACACGTGGCGTTGCGCTGGCATGTGCCTGTCGGATTGAGGGTTACACGTTCAACCTAGCCGGGCGCCGCCCCGTGGGCAACCGGCCATCGAGGTCGAGCAGCTTCAAATCCACGGCTTCGGCGAGTGCGAGCCGCAACACGTCGAGCACTTCGGCGGCAGTGCGGGCGGCCAGTGCTTGGTCGGCCGCCGCGCGCGCGCGCGCCGCGCTCACCTGACGCACGGTCCACTTCACAAGCGGCAGGGCCGGCGGCGCGACCGAGAGCGTCTCGTAGCCGAGCCCGATTAGCAGGAGTGCCGAGAGCGGCTCGGAGGCCATTTCGCCGCATACACTCGCCGGCTTTCCCGCCTTCCGCGCCGCGTCCGCCACCATCTTGAGGAGACGCAGCACGCTCGGATCGTGCGGCGTGAAGCGGTCGGCCAGCCGCGCATTGCCGCGGTCCACGACCAACGTGTACTGCGTCAGGTCGTTCGTGCCGACCGAGAGGAAGTCCGCCTCCGCCGCGAGCCGGTCGGCCATGACCGCCGCCGCCGGCGTCTCGACCATCACGCCCACCGGCAGCGACTGCGCGGCTGCGATGCCGTCGCGGGCAAGGTGCGCGGCCTCCTCCGCCACGAGCGCGCGGGTCCGCTCCAGCTCGTCCAGGCGAGTGACGAGCGGGATCATCAGCCATATTTCGCCGTCCTTCCGGGCCCGCAGTGCCGCCCTCAGCTGCGTGCGGAAGATGTCCGGCCGATCGAGACATACGCGAATGGCCCGCCAGCCGAGCTGCGGGTTGACCTCGGACGGCGCCCGGAACGGAGCCGGGAGCTTGTCCCCACCCAGGTCGTATGAGCGGACCACCACCGGCTGGCCCGGAAACGCTTTGGCCACGCGCCGGAAATAGTCGGCCTGTTCGTCCTCGCTCGGCAGCGCGGTGTGCCCGGTAATCAGGAACTCCGTGCGCAACAGGCCGACTCCCTCCGCCCGGTGCTCCTGTGCCGCCTTGATCTCGTCGGGCAGGTCCACGTTTCCGCGCAGCACGATCCGGAGGCCGTCGGTGGTGACGGACGGTTGATCGACCACTTCCTCGAGCTGCGACGCGAGCTCCCGCCTCCGCAACTCCTGTGCCTGTGCCTCGGCGATTTCCTGCGGCGTCGGGTGGAGCAGGACGGTGCCCCGGGTACCGTCCAGCACCACCATCGTCCCGGCATCGATGCGCTCGATGGCGCCGGCGACCCCGAACACCGCCGGGATCCCGATCGAGTGAGCCAAGATCGCGGCGTGCGAAGTGCGCGTCCCCTCCTCGCTTACGAGGCCCACCACGTGCTCGCGATCGAGCTGCACGGTGAGCCCTGGCGACAGCTCTTTCGCCACGACCACGGTCGGCTGGATGATGCTCTCCCATCGCTCATCCGAGCCGCGATGCATCAGGTGCTCGATCACCCGGACCGCGACGCCCGAGAGGTCTGCCAGCCGATCTTTGAGGCGCGGGCTGCCGGTCGCCGCCCACATGTCGCGCACCTCCAGCGCCTTGAACTCGTACGCCTTCTCGGCGGCGAGGTGGTTCTCGCGAATCAGGTGGGCGACGCCGGAGAGAAACTCCTTGTCCTCGAGCATCAGGATCTGCGCGTCAAAGATGCGCGCCTCATCGACGCCGGCGCGATCCTCGGTCTTCACCTTCATGGCCTGGAGGTAGCGCTTCACGTCGCGCACGGCGGCGCGGAGGCGGCGCACCTCTTTCTCCACCTGTGACCGGGGCACGACCCGATGCGGGACCTCGGGCATGGTCCAGCGCACCACGATCGCGGCACCGACCCCGATGCCGGGCGAGACGCCGATCCCCTTGAGCTGCCGGTCGCTCATTCACGCCCCTCGTTTTCCTGCTGCTCCGCATCCCGCATCTCGGCCTCGCGCACCTCTTGCGTGAGGTGCATCTCGTGGAACCCGTCGGCGACGAGGGCGAGCAGGGCTTCCATCGCCGATTCCGCATCCTCCCCGTCGGTCTTGATCGACAGCGACGACCCGCACTCGGCCGCGAGCATCATCACGCCCATGATGCTCTTGCCGTTCACGGCGAGATCATCCTTGCGGACCTCGACCGCCGATTTGAAGCGGCTGGCGAGCTTCACGAACTCCGCCGCGGGACGCGCATGCATGCCGAGGGGGTTCACGATCTTGGCGTCGCGCTCGATCACGGCCATAACCACCCCGCCAGCGCCGCGAGGGCGAGCAGCGCGAGGCCCAGCCGCAGCCCGGTGAGCCGAGCCCGCTGCCACCACAACAGGGCAAAGCCGCCCGCGACCACACCCGCGAGGGCGAGCCGCGCCCAGCCGACAAGCGCGCTACTCAGGTACTGCGCGACGAGCGGCAACGCCGCCCCGACGACCAGCGCCATCGCGGGACCGGACAGCGCCGTCGCGCGCTGCAGCAAAGGTTCACGCAGCGCCTGTGCCACGCCCGCTCCATAGGTCCAGCCGGCGCGCAGCGCCCACCAGCGCAGCGCCACGTGGCCGACGTTGTAGACGACGATGAAGCCCAGGATGGCCGGGAGTCCGAGACCGAGCGCCACGCCGATGAGCGCCAGTGCCGACGTGAACGGCAGCCACCCCGCCCACACGAGCCGGTCGCCGAGCGACCCCAGCGGCCCGCACAACGCCGTGCGCAGGCGCTCGACCTGCTCGGGCGGGACGCCGTCGTGCTCGGCGCGCGCCGCCGCGCCGACCGCGAGCCCGCACAGGTATGGATGCGCGTTGAAGAAGTGCGCCCCGCGCGCTACGGCGGTGCGGTACGCCACGCCGTCGCTGCCGCCTTCGGCGCGCAGATCTCGTAGCAGGGGCTCCTCGGCGACGCCCACGCCGATGCCCTGCATCCGCTCGTAGTTCCAGGACCCCTGCACCGTGAACAGCCGGAGCAGCGTGCGCACGAGCTTGGGCCGGGCGCGGGTCGGGCGGGGGGATGGGCTCATCGCAGGCACGCCACCACCGTGCCGCCCACCACCCCCGCCGCGAACCAGCGTAAACTGGGTCCGCGTCCCACGAGGCGCAGCGTTCCCACCGCTCCCGCCGCGAGCGCCGCACCCACCGCCGCCACGTTGAGCAGTGCGACCCCATGCGGCGGCAGCGCGCCGGCGAGATAGGTGCGTGCCACCAGCGCGAGCACGAGGCCCAGCGCGGTCACGACGGCCGCTCGCACCGCGTCGCGCAGGATGCTCGCCACGTGCAGCCGCTCGAGCACGCGGGCGTCGCCCGATTCGAGCGCCGCTGCGGCGCGCCGCACGGCCCGCGTGTTGAGCTGCCGCAGCGCGTGCAAGCTCAGTCCGCCGGCCATCCCTGTGATCAGCCCCACCAGGGCGCCGAGCCCGAGCCCCAGCGTTCCGGCCGCCGCGTGCGCCGCGCTGACGGCGGCGACGGTGGCGGGTCCGTACTCGGGGTAGCGGGTCGCCCCCATCGGCAGGATGTCGTACTGGAACAGCTCGAACAACACGCCAAGCTGGAGGCCCGTCCCCACGTCACCGAGCATCGCGCCCGCGATCGGCCCCGCGACGAGGGGCCGCGCGATCATCATCTGCGGCACACTCACGAGGTCCAGCCCCACGAGCGTTCCCCAGGCGAGCAACAGCAGCTGCAGCTCGAGGCTCATGTGAAGTCCTCGAGCGGCACGGGGACGGCCGTCGGGACGTCCTGGGCCGTCACCTCGACTCCCCGGGCCGCGAGCTTCCTGAGCTGCGCGGCTTCCGCGTCGCTCAGGTAGACGTAGCGCAACCGCTCCGAGCGCCCGGGACGGTGGTGCACGCCGCCCACGTTGACGCGGCTCACGCCGTGGCGGTTGGCGGTGAGCGCCGCGAGGGTGTCGACATCGCCCGCGACGAGGATGCCGACGCGCGGATCACGCTCCCAATCGGCGAGCTGCTGCAGGGCCTCTTCGGTCGATGCGAACACCACCTCGATCTCGGCCGGGACTCCCATACGGTAGAGCTCCTGCTCCCAGGCGCTCGACCGCACGGCGTCGTCCACCAGGACGATGAATCCCACGTTCAGCGGTTTCCCCCAGCCCACGACCACCTGGCCGTGGATCAGTCGATCGTCGAGGCGGTACAAGGCGATGCTCATGCCGCCGGGGTGCGGATCGCGCGGCTCCCGGCCTCGGCCGCGCGTCGCGCTGCGTCGGCAGGCGGGAGATCACGGTGGAACACGAAATCGAGGAGCATCGCGAGGTTCACGCCCGTGACCACCGCCACGTCGGTCTTGCTGCGGGCGAGCCGCACCGAGCTCGTCAGGCACGAGCCCCCGGGCAGATCGACGAACAGGATGGCCGGCTTGTTGTCGATCGCCTGCGTGAGGCGCTCGGCGAGGGCTCCCGTGTCGCAGCCGTCGTTCGACACCGGGACGAGCGCGTCGCGCACGCCGGTGATCACGGTGACCGCCGCGAGCAGGGCTTGGGCGACGGCCGCGTGCGAGACGATCACTCCGCGTAGTGGCTCACTCATTGTCTTCCTCGAGATACTCCTGGAGCTGACGACGCTCGGCGAGACGTTTGAGCAGGCGATCGTTGAACGTTCGCGCCGAATCCACGCCGCTGTAGCGCAGCAGGTGGTTCATCGCCACGACCTCACAGACCACCGTCAGGTTCTTGCCCGGGTTGAGCGGCACGGTCACGAGGGGCAGCGTCACCTCGAGCACCTGGGTGGTTTGGCCGTCGAGCCCGGTGCGATCGTACTCGCGCGTCGCCTCCCAGTCCTCGAGCTGCACGACCACCTCGATGCGCTTCTGCTGCCGTACGGCACGGATGCCGAACAGCGCGCGGATGTCGATCAGCCCCACGCCACGGATTTCCATGTAGTGCTGGGAGAGCTCGTGCCCGCGACCAATCAGCACGTCATTGCCCCGGCGCGTGACCTGCACGACGTCGTCCGCGACCAGTCGATGGCCGCGCTCCACCAGATCGAGTACGCATTCGCTCTTCCCGATCCCCGAGCGGCCGAGGAACAGCAGGCCCACGCCGAACACGTCGGCGAGCGACGCGTGCATGGTCGTGGCGGGCGCGAAGGCGTCGTCCAGGAACGGCTTGAGGCGACGGTAGAACTCCGCCGTCTTGAGTCGGGTGCGGATCACCGCCACCCCCTTGGCGCGCGCCAGCTCGACCAGCTCGGCCGGCGGCTCCTGCCCCTTCGAGATCACGACGCAGGGCAGTTCGAACTGGAGTAGCGTCTCCAGCGCACGACGGCGCGCGGCGGCGTCCAGGGACGCGAGGTAGGTGACTTCGGTCTCGCCGAGGATGTGGATGCGGTGCGCCGCGAAGCGCTTGGTGTACCCGGCGAGTACGAGGCCGGGGCTCGACGCTTCGGGTGCGGGAATGTCGCGGTCGAGCCCCACGTCTCCGGTCAGGGCCTCGAGCTGCAAGAGATCGCCCCGACGCTCCAGCAGGTCGCGCACCTTGGGCTTCGTCACCGCGGCTCCGGCTTCCGGGCGCGGCGTGTGGGGGCGCCGCGCCGCCGGGTGGGATCCTTGTCGAGCTGCCGCCGCACCTTGGCTACCGCGAGGTCCAGCGCGGAGCGGTGGTCCGCCCCGCGCGCCGTACCCACGTGCACCGCGCCGCGCGCGGTATGCAACCGCACTTCCACGGTCGGGCGCCCGTGGTCGGCCACGAACACGACTTGCCCATCGTGCGGCCGCGGCGCGATACGTGCGAGGCGCTCGAGCCGCTCCCGCGCCCGGGCGCGCAGCTCGTCGGGAATCTCGCAGTGGCGTGCCGTGATGGTGATCCGCATCGTTCAGCCTCCCTGAGCGATGACCCGCTGGAGATGCGCTTCCGTGGCCCGGGCCGCCTGCTCCCAGGAGAACTGCTCCGCGAAGGCGCGGGCACCGCGACCCAGCCGCGCGACGAGCGTCGGATCGGCGGCCAGCGCCAGCATCCGGGCCGCGAGCGCGTGCGTGTCGCCGTGCGGCACCAGAAAGCCGGTCTCGTCGTGCCGCACCGATTCCCGGAGGCCGGGACTGTCGGACGCGAGCGCCGGCGTACCGCACGCCGCCGCCTCCACGTTCGAAATGCCCCACCCCTCCTTCGGGCTCGTCAGCACCGCCGCCCACGCCCGACGCAGCAGCCGCCGCTTCTCCCTCTCGGACACGAACCCGAGGAACCGGGCGGCCTCGCCGACGCCCAGTGCCCGCGCCAGTCGCTCGAGGCGCTCCCGGTCGTCGCCCCCTCCGGCGATCTCGAGGATGAGGTCGGGGCGCGCCTGGCGCGCGACTGCCAGTGCCCGGAGCGCGATCTCCACTCCTTTATAACGCTTGAGACGCCCCACGTACAAGAACGTCGGTTCGCGAGCTCGCGGCTCGGCGGCGTCCGGAGCGTACCAGGTCGCATCGACGCCCGGATAAATGACCTCGATTCGCTCGCGGAGCACCCCCCGCCGTACCAGGTCGTCGCGCGTGCTCTCCGAAATGGCGTGAAACCACGCGCGGCGATACGCCCACGGGATCGGCCGCTCGGCTGCCCACACCACGCTGGCGATCGGCCAGCTCGCTTCGCGGAAGGCCGTCGCGCCAAAGAGATGCGGCACGAGAGCGCAGAACGGCCGGTGGGTGAGCGCCGGGAGGAACAGCGGGAGCTTGTTGATGTCCTCGACCACGACGTCGTAGCGGTTGGCCCGCAGCAACCGGCGCACGACGCCGCGCGCGCGCAGCGCGAAGGTATATCGCCCGCCCGAGCGATGCACGCGCAGGCCGTCGAGCTGCGCTTCGCGCGGGGCCCCCGGCCAGCCGCTCACCACCAGGTCGATGGCGTGGCCGCTCTGCGCCAGGCGGCCGAAAATCTCGTGCAGGTGCGTCTCGGCACCCCCGGCGTGCGGATTCTCGCGGTCGTTCCAGTTGACGAGCAGAATTCTCACAGCGCGCCGGATTCCCGCGCCACGGCGTCGAGCACGCCGTTCACGAACCCCGGTGCCTTGGCGCCCGCGAACCAGTGGGCCAGCTTCACGGCTTCATCGATCACCACCCGCGGGGGCGTCGATCCCTCGGCGAGCTCCGCGAGCGCGAGCCGGAGGATGTTGCGCTCGACCACGCCGACGCGCTCGAGCCGCCAGTGCTCGGCGGCGTCCGCGACTCGGGCGTCGAACTCGGGAAGGCCGGCGATCGCTTGGGCCGCGAGGTCCGCGCCGCGGTCGTAGCCTTCCGGGGGACGGCCGTACGCCGCGGCGAGCCGGCCCACGACCGCTTCGATCGAGGGGCGGCCGGACAGGTCCCAAGCGTAGAGGAGTTGCAGCGCGCGGGCGCGGGCCTTAGTCTCGGGGCGCTGCACGCGTGAGCTGGTCCAGGACGTCGGCCGTCGTGAGGGCCGCGTCGACCGCCTCGTAGCCCTTGTTGCCGGCCGCTCCGCCGGCTCGGGCCAGCGCCTGCTCCAGCGTGTCGGTGGTGAGCACCCCGAAGCCGACCGGGAGCCGATGGGCCAATGCGACATTGCCGAGCCCGCGCGCGGCTTCACCTGCGACGTACTCGAAATGGGGCGTTTCGCCGCGCACCACGCACCCCAGCGCCACGAGCGCGGTATAGCGTCCGCTCGCCGCCGCGGCTTCGGCCGCTACCGGCAGCTCGAACGCGCCCGGCACCCAGATCACGTCTACCCGTGCCTCCGGCACCCCGTTGTCCCGGAAGCACTCACGCGCGCCGTCCAAGAGGCGCGCGGTGACCAGCTCATTGTAGCGGCTGACGAGGACGGCCACGCGAGCTGCTCGCGGCACGCGCGGCGAACCCTGAATCTCGGCCACGGTCAGTGGGTGAGGAGGTGGCCGAGCTTGTCCCGCTTGACGTCCAGGTAGGACCGGTTCTCGTCGGAGGCCGTCATCACGATCGGCACGCGTTCGACGATCTCCAGGCCGTAGCCCTCGAGCCCGACCAGCTTCATCGGGTTGTTGGTGAGCACGCGGATCGCGGAAAGGCCCAGGTCCAGGAGAATCTGCGCCCCGATGCCGTAGTTGCGCAGGTCGGGCTTGAAGCCGAGCTCGCGGTTCGCCTCGACCGTATCGTGGCCCGCGTCCTGAAGCTCGTACGCCTTCAGCTTGTTGAGGAGGCCGATGCCACGCCCCTCCTGATCGAGGTAGACCACCACGCCGCGGCCCTCCGCGGCGATTATGCGCATCGCCGAATGCAGCTGCCACCCGCAGTCGCACCGCCCCGACCCGAACACGTCGCCGGTGAGGCACTTGGAGTGCATCCGCACCAGCACGTTTTTCCGGTCCTGCACGTCGCCGTACACGAGCGCCACATGCTCGGCCGCGTCCACGTCGTTGCGGTAGCCGATGATGCGGAATTCACCGAACGGAGTCGGCAGGCGCGCCTCGGCCACCGGGTGCACCAGCCGCTCGTGCGCCAGCCGATACGCTACGAGCTCGGCCACGGTGATGAAGGTAAGCCCATGGCGCGCAGCGAACTCCTCCAAGTCCTGCTGCCGTGCCATCGAGCCGTCCGGGTTCAGGATCTCGCAGATCACTCCCGCCGGGTACAGCCCCGCGAGTCGCGCGAGATCCATGCTCGCCTCCGTTTGGCCGACGCGCTGCAGCACGCCGCCGGGACGCGCCCGCAGCGGGAACACATGGCCGGGGCGCCGGAGGTCGGTCGGCACGCTGACCGGATCGACCGCCACCCGGATCGTGGCGGCGCGATCCGCCGCCGAGATGCCGGTGGTGACGCCGAAGCGAGCGGCGGCGTCAATCGACACGGTGAACGCGGTTTCGTGCGCTTCGGTGTTGTGCTCGGCCATCTGGGTGAGGCCCAGGGCCTGACAGCGCTCGGGCAAGAGGGTCAGGCAGATTAGCCCGCGCGCGTGCGTCGCCATGAAATTGATCATCTCGGGAGTGACCTTCTCGGCAGCGCCGACCAGGTCCCCCTCGTTCTCGCGGTTCTCGTCGTCGGCCACGATCACCAGCTTGCCGGCGCGGATGTCCGCGATCGCCTGCTTTATCTTGCGGTGCTGCATAGTTCCCTCACGTACTTCCCGAGCGTGTCGCCCTCCACGTGAACCCGATCCCCCACGCCGAGCGTTCCGAGCGTGGTATGCTCCCGCGTGAACGGGATCAGCGAGATCTGCACGAGGTCCTCCCCCGGCAGGTCGTTGATGGTGAGACTCACGCCGTCCACCGTAATCGCGCCGCGTGGAATCGAGACCTGCCGCACCGCGGCGGGCACCCGCAGATCGTACACCCAGGCGTCCCCACGCCGCTCGAGCCGCGTAACCACCGCGACGCCGTCCACGTGTCCCTGGACGATGTGGCCACCCAGGCGATCCGCCGCGCGCAGCGCGCGCTCCAAATTCACGGGGCGCCCGGGCGCGTACTCGCCGAACAGGGTGCGGCCCTCCGTCGTCTCCACCACGTGCACCGAGAATCCACCCTTCACCGCCCGCTCGACCGTGAGGCATGCCCCGTTGACGGCGATGCTCTCACCCGTCTTGAGGCCCTTGAACGGAGCCCGGATCCTGAGTGTGAGCCCGGGCGTCGTCCGTTTTCCGTTTTCCGTCGTCCGTACGACGCGGTCGATCCGACCCACCGCGCTCACGATTCCGGTAAACATAGCCGCCTATCCAATACCAATAATGTATCAGGGCCCAGAGCCCGCCGCTCCACCGGCGTCCAGCGCGGCGCGGCGGCGAGGGGGTGCGGCGGCACGCCGGGAAAGGCCGGCACGGCGCCTTCTCCGAGCCACACCGGCGCCTGCACCCAGTACAGCCGGTCCACCAGACCGTCGGTGAGGAGCCGCGCGCCCAGCGCCCCGCCCCCCTCGCACAGGAGCGACTGGATCCCGGCCTCGCGCAGCATGCGGAGTCCGTCGCGCAACGTGGTGGGGCGGAACACGCGGACGCCGCTGCGCTCGAGCTGGGTGACGCTCGACGGCGGGGCGTCGAGCGACGACATCACCCAGGTCGGCACCTCGCGCGCGGTACTCACGAGCTGCACGCCGAGGTTGAGCATCGCGCGCCGATCGAACACGACGCGCACCGGCGGCCGGCGCGGTGTGACCGGACCGCGCACCGTGAGCCGTGGGTTGTCGTGGAGTGCGGTCGTGCCGCCGACCGCGATCGCGTCGAACCCGGCGCGTAACCAGTGCACGTAGTCGCGCGCCGCTTCCCCCGAGACCCACTGCGAGCTGCCCGCGGCATCGGCGATCCGGCCGTCGATCGACGTCGCGAGCTTGAGCGCGACGAAGGGTCGCTCCGCCTGCTCGCGCGCAAACAGGAACGGCGCGTTCAAGGCCGCGCCCGCCTCGGCGAGCAAGCCGATCGCCACGGTCACGCCGCGAGCCCGCAGCACGGCAGCGCCGCCCCGCGCCTGCGGGTCCGGATCGGGGATCGCCGCCACCACCCGCGCCACCCCCGCCGCCAGGATCGCATCGGTGCAGGGCGGCGTCTTGCCATGGTGGGCGCACGGCTCGAGGTTCAGCACCAGCGTGGCGCCGCGCGCCCGCTCGCCCGCGGCCTCGAGCGCGACGACCTCGGCATGCGGCCCGCCGTACTCCGCGTGGTAGCCCTCGGCGACCGCGCTGTCGCCCGTGAGGATGACGGCACCGACCATAGGGTTTGGAGCGACGCGCCCCCAACCCCGGCGTGCGAGGTCGAGGGCGCGTTCCATGGCCGCCCGCTCCGCGGGCGTTCCTTCAGAATCCGAACCGAATGCCGATACCTCCGAAGGCATGTGCCGCCTTGGGATCGAAGTCCGAGAACTGCGTGGCGAAGGCCTGGTCCTTGCCCGCCTGCAGGCCAATCTCGCCCACGAGCTTCACGGCCGCGAGGGAGAGTCCGCCGTTGACGAACACCACGGCACGGGTATTGGTGGGGTTGATCACCACCGTCCGCGTGCTCGTCGCGCCGTTGTAGAACCGGATGTTCGTACTGTCCGACTTGTAACGATCGACCCCGACTCCGGCGGCGATGTCGACGAGGGCGAACTTCCACCCTGCGACCGCGCGATAGCTGTCACTCCTCAAATCCATGGTGAATTCGAAGTCGTCACCCGTGCCCGCTGCCGGCCCCAGGGTGCCGTACCGGAGCCGCGGAACGGTGCGGTGCATCCAGCTCACCGAGACCGCGGGGATGGGGAAGCTGCCCTTGAGGACGCCGACCCGCACGCCGTAGCCGAACCCGAGCGCCGCGTCGCTGATGTGGGTGGCGTTGGAGTCGACCGTGAGATTGTCGATCCCCGTCGGGAGAATGAGCGCCGAGCCGAGCACGTCCACCGCGAGCAGGCCGCCGCCTATTCCTTTGAACACACCCAGGGCACCCTCGACCATCGGCGCCGGGACGGCTCCGTGGAAGCTCGAGGGTACCGGCGAGGTGGTCGCAGCCGTCGGGTCGGGGAGCGCCGCCTTGATCGCGTTCACCCGTGCGGTGAGGGTGACGTGCCCAAATCCTCCCAGGGAGCCGGCCGTGCCGAGCACGGGGTTGCCGCCAGTGACGATCATCCCCGCGAGTGGATAGAACGCTCGCACCGCGTCGACGGCTGTGTTGCAGGCCTCCGTGGCGCCCGGAAAGGGGATGCCGTTGCATTGCGGCTCCTGCGCGGTCACGAGCGCAGGGGTCACACCGACCAACATCGTCACGATCATCACAAGTCTATGCATCGTGCCTCCTAGGACTCGACTTTGCCGGATCGCGCCGAGCCCAGGTTCCACTCCAGGTCAGCGCTCTGCGAACTTCACTCCTTGTGTACCCGCCCGCACCTCCCCGATGATCCACGCGGCGATGCCGGCACGCTTGGCCGAGGCGATCACCGCCTCGGTGTCGTCCCGGGCGGCGACGGCGATCATCCCGACGCCCAGATTGAACACGCGCCGCATCTCCCCGAGCGAGACTTCGCCGGCGCGCCTCAGCACGCGGAACACCGGCGGCCACGACCACGCGCGCGCATCGACCACGGCTTCACACCCCGCGGGCAGCACCCGCACCAGGTTGCCGGGGATGCCGCCGCCCGTGATGTGCGCCAGCGCGTGCAGGCGCGGCAGGACGGGCGTGACGGCCGCGGCGTAGCTCGTGTGCACGTCCAGCAACACCTGGGCCACCGTGCGGCCGGTGTCGGGAAACGGGTCTTGCACGTCGAGCCCCAGGCGATCGAACACGATGCGCCGCGCCAGAGTGTACCCGTTGGTGTGCAGTCCGTTCGACGCGTAGCCGATCAACACGTCGCCCGCGCGCACCAGGTCCCCGTGCAGCGCGGCCGATTCCTCCACCACGCCGACGATCGTACCGGCCAGATCGTACTGTCCCGGCTGGTACAGGTCGGGGAGCTGGGCGGTCTCACCGCCGGCGAGCAGGATGTCGTGCGCGCGGCAGCCGCGCGCCACGCCCGCGACGATGGCCGCGGCGGTCTCGGGCTCGAGCTCGGCGGTAGCGAGGTAGTCGAGGAATGCCAGGGGGCGGGCGCCGTGCACCAGGATGTCGTTCACGCAATGGTTCACGAGGTCCTCGCCCACGGTATCGTGGATCCCGGCGCGCGCGGCGACGAGCACCTTGGTCCCGACCCCGTCCGTCGAGAGGACCAACACCGGCCGCTCGTACCCGGACGGCACGCGCACCATCCCGCCGAACGCGCCGATCTCGCCGAGCGCGTACGGGGTGCGCGTCGTCCGCACCAGCGCGGCGATGCGACGCTTGGCGTCGTCGGCCGCGTCGAGCCGCACGCCGGCGGCCGCATAGCGGTCGGTCATCCGGCGCGGGCCTCGTCGATGTCGAAGTGGACGAGATCCCTGAAGGCGCGCACTCGGGCTTGGACATCGGCGCGGCTCACGTGCTCGAGCCCCTGCACACCGAACGCCTCGACCGCGAACGAGCCCATCGCGGCGCCGTGGACCATGGCGCGCCGCAGGTTCGGCGCGGTCACGTCATCGCTCGCGGCGAGGTAGGCCATGAAGCCGCCCGCGAATGCGTCGCCCGCGCCCGTGGGATCGAACACCTCCTGGAGCGGGTAGGCCGGGACTTTGAACGTGGTGTCGTGGTTCACGAGCAGGGCACCGTGCTCGCCCTGCTTGATGACCGTCATCTTAGGACCGTGCTCGAGTACCCAGCGCGCCGCGCGGTAGATGTTCCAATCGCCCGAGAGCTCGCGCGCCTCGGAGTCGTTCACCATCAGAATGTCGATGTGGCGCAACAGCTCGAGCAGCAGGTCGCGCTTGGAGTGAATCCAGTAGTTCATGGTATCGCAGGCGACGAGCGCCGGCTGCTTCACCTGATCGAGCACGCCGAGCTGCAGCTCGGGATCGATGTTGCCGAGGAACAAGTAGCGGGCGTCGCGGAACTTTGGCGGCAACTTGGGCCGGAAGGCGGCAAAGACGCCGAGCCGGGTTTCGAGCGTCTCGCGGCTGGCCAGGTCGTAGGAATACTTGGCCTTCCACCGAAACGACTCGCCCGGGGCTTGCTCGACGCCCGAGAGGTCCACGCCGCGCGCCTCGAGCGCCTTCAGGGCGGCGAGCGGATAGTCCGTCCCCACCACGCCGACGACCTGGACCGGGTGCAGGATCGCGCCAGCGGCGCTGAAGAACACCGCCGACCCGCCGGGCGCGTCCGCGGTTTCCCCGAACGGCGTGTACACCGAGTCGAGCGCGATCGAGCCCACCACGAGCAGACTCACGTCACATCCGATCCGGGGCGCCGATCCCCAAGAGGTGGAGGCCGTTGGCGAGGACCCGGCGCACGGCCGCCGCCAGCACGAGGCGCGCCGCCTCCTGGGGCTCGCCGAGCACGCGGTACTTGTGGTACCAGGCATGGGCCAGACGGGCGAGCCCTTCGAGGTAGCCGGTGACGCGGTGCGGCTCGAGCGCCTCGGCCGCGCGCGCGACGATGCCCGGGAACGCGGCGACTTCTTTCAGCAAGTCGGCTTCCTCCGGCTCGACCAAGACGCTCAGGTCCACGCCGGCAGCCTCGACCGACGCCGGCTCCCGCGCCGCCACCCGGAAGATGCCGCTCATCCGCGCGTGCGCCATCTGGACGTAAAACACCGGGTTCTCATCGGTCTGGCTCCTCGCGAGATCGACGTCGAACACGAACTGGGCGTCCCCGCGGCGCATGAGGAAGAAGTAGCGCGCCGCGTCCACGCCGGCCTCCTGGAGCAGGTCGCGCAGGGTGACGAACTCACCCGAGCGCTTCGAGAATCGCACCTCTTCCCCGCCCCGCATCACCCGCACGAGCTGTACCAGCACCACCTGGTAGAAGTCCTTGGGGTAGCCGAGCGCCTGCATCGCAGCCAGCATCCGTCCGATGTAGCCATGATGGTCGGCCCCCAGCACATCGATCGCCCGTGCGAAGCCGCGCTCGTGCTTCTGCCGGTGATAGGCGATGTCGGGGAGCAAGTACGTGTACGTGCCGTCCGACTTGCGCAGCACGCGGTCCTTGTCGTCGCCGAACGCCGTGGTCCGAAGCCACAGGGCTGCGTCTTGCTCGTAGGTGTACCCCCGCGTCGCGAGATCCCGGAGCGTCTGCTCGAGCAGCCCGTCGCGGTACAGCGACGACTCGAAGAAGATCACGTCGAACGTGACGCCGAACTCCCGCAGATCTTCGTCCTGCTCGGCGCGCTGCGACTCCACCCCAATCGCGCGGCAGCGCCGCACTCCCTCGTCCTCCGGGAGGTCCGCGAAGCGACGTCCCTCGCGCGCGAGAATCGCAGCCGCGAGCTCGACCAGGTAGTCGCCGGGGTAACCCCCCTCGGGAATCTTGGCCTCCCGCCCGACCGCCTGCTGCACCCGGGCCCACAGCGAGCGGGCGAGCCTGTCGATCTGGGTCCCCGCGTCGTTCACGTAGAACTCGCGCGTCACTGCGTGTCCCGTCCACTCGAGCAGCGACGCGATCCCGTCGCCCAGCGCCGCGCCGCGCCCATGTCCCACGTGCAGCGGCCCGGTCGGGTTCGCCGAGACGAACTCCACGTTGACCTTCGTCCCCCGGCCCAAGTCTGCCCTGCCGTACGTAGCACCGGCGGCGAGCACCGCCTCGAGGACGCTCGCGAGCTGGGCTTCAGCAAGAAAGAAGTTGATGAACCCGGGGCCGGCGATTTCGATCTTGCGGACCAGCCCCTGCGGCAGCTGCAGGGTCGCGACCAGCCGATCGGCGACCGCTCGGGGCTTTTGCTTGAGCGGCTTGGCGAGCGTGAGCGCGAGGTTGGTGGCTACGTCGCCGTGCGCGGGGTCGCGCGGCCGCTCGAGCTCGACCGCGGAGGGGGCCAGGGACACCTCCAGCCGCGTCGCCGCGTCCGCCAGCGCCGCGCGGATCACCTCGTGCGCCTTCACTTGTCGCCGGAGTCTTTTTTCTTCTTGGGGCGCTCGGCGGGCTTCGCTTCGACCGCGGGCTTCGACTCGGGGCCGGCCTTCGACTCGGAGCCGGGCTTGGACTCGGCCGCGGGCTTCGGCTCCTCCTTCTCCGGCTTCTCGCCAGCCCGCTTGTAATCCGTGATATAAAAGCCAGAGCCCTTGAACACGAGCCCCGCACCAGCCGAGATCTGCCGCTCCGCCATCTTGCCGCAGGTGGGGCACTTCACCCGCCGAGGGTTGTTCATCGTCGGGTAGAACTTCTCGAACACATGTCCGGCCGGGCACTTGTACTCGTAGGTCGGCATCGCGCAACAACTTAGCCCCGCGACGTTGACAGGTCAACTCACGCGGAGCGCGAGCCACGCCGCGAGCGTGGCCGCCTTTTCGTCGGCGCGCCACGGCCCGCCGCACGCGCCGCCCAAGTCCGTCACCGCGCGCTTGAGCGCCCCCGGCGATCGCTTGAGGCGCGAGGCTGCGGTCGCGTAGAGAGAGCGCTCGACCAGCGTGGTGCACCGCAACCGCGCGGCCCGCGCCGCGCCCTCCAGCGCGGTCCTGAAGAGCTGCCCTTCGAGGGCGTGCGCCCGGATGTGATCGTTGCCGATTCTGGCGGGATCGATGAGGCTCCCTACCACCAAGGCGACCTGTCGGACGGGGCGTCCCTGCCGGCGATACTCGTCGAGGAGGGCGCCGAGCGACCGCTTGGTAACTCGCTCGACCAGCCCGCGGAGGCGTCGCTCCAGCTTGGCGGCCTGGCCGGGCCGGGCATCCCTCACCGCGTGATAGGGCTGGCGCGATGTAGGCACGTGCGCGTCGCTCAACTCGATCGCACGCCGATCGATTACGCGCGGCGATCGGGCCGGGCCCTCCACGAGCACCGCCGTGGCCCAGCCGGATTTGACGCGGCAGCCTAGAACTCGCGCTTCTTCATCTCCGAGAAGAAGTCGCGCAACTCGACATCTTCTTCCCGTTCTGGAGGAAGGGTGTCGTCGTACTGCCGGCGCTTGTTGGGTTTCACCTTCGCGGCCTTGGCCGCGTTCTTCTTGGCCAAGGCGGCCAGCTTGCGCTCCTCACCTTTGGGCATGGCTCTAGCTCCTGACGAGAGGGACCGGACTGTAAAGCTGAGCGGGTACACCGGCCGGCCGCAATGGGCCAGTCGGCCTCCGAGCAAGGCGAGGAAAGCCCAGTACGGGGGTGGGTACCCCAAGACGCTGTTGCAGAGGGCCGCCCCAGCGGACACACCCTGGGAGACTGGACCCTGCCCCCCCAGGCCCCGAGCAGGACAGCGCATCCCCCCGACTAATGCGGGCCGATCCGCAGGTTCGCCGTCGCAATGAAGATCTCACGCAGGAAGAACAACAGCCCCGCGAAGAACGCCACCATGGCGGCGACGAAGAACAGGGCCACGGGCATCGACGCATCGAAGCTCGCGAACGCTCCCAGGAACAGCGTCGCGATCACCGTGCAGACGAGCATTGCCGTGACGGTGCAGAGCGTGATGGCGCGGCTGATCAGCTGGGCGCGGCGGGAGAGCGTCGCGAGCTCGGCGCGAACGCGCGCCGCCGCGTCCGGCGGGCTCGCGGGCAGTTGCGTTTCGAGCGTTCGGCCACGATCGATGATGCGGGAGAGACGACTGGTCAGCACCGCCAGCATCGCGCCGATACCCGAGAGAAGAAACACCGGCGCCACCGCGAGCTGGATCGCATGGGCGACCCCCGTGATGCCGGGGGATTGCTGCACGAAGGGGCTCACCGAGGCGTACGTTGCGCGCGGCTACGGCTTGAGTGCG
>Ga0209471_1000192_pt1 | contig 45036 bp, 35 predicted proteins | sample GraSoiAngelo_128_FD_185885 | JGI IMG/M metagenome (GOLD analysis project Ga0209471, IMG submission 185885) | Grasslands soil microbial communities from the Angelo Coastal Reserve, California, USA - 14_0927_12_20cm (SPAdes) (version 2) | ecosystem: Environmental > Terrestrial > Soil > Grasslands ... | reverse complement strand
TCCTGGGCATAGTCAGCGATTCGTTCTTTTTCAGAATCCCGTTTGCGAAGGTAAACACCTCCGTAGGGTTCATTCCTTTCCTGGCCTCGGTAGCTATTCTCGGCCATCCATGGCCGATGGCAGTGAGTGGGCTCACGGCCCTCATCGTTGACACGTTCGTCCGCCGCAAGCCGGCGATCAAGGTGTGGTTCAACACCGCGCAGTACATGCTGGCATCGGGATTGGGCGGCCTTGTTTACACGAGCCTTGGAGGGATCGTCAGCCTCGATGAATTCTCCTTTTCGCTAGTCCCGTTTCTCGCGTTGGTAGTGACGTTCTTCATTGTGAACCACGGGAGTGTCTCGCTCGCCGTCTCATTTAGCAGCCGTGGGGTTTCGGTACGGGAGGCTTGGGGCCGGATTAGTGGCAGCGCTCTGCTTACTGACCTTTTTTCTAGTACGCTAGCCGTCCTCCTGGTCTTTCTCTACGTGAAGCTGCAGTTCCTCGGTCTGGCGATCATCGTCTTCCCGCTATTCTTGGCGCGTCAGCACTATCAGATGAACTTACAGCTACAGGAAGAGCTTGAGGAGAAACTGGAGCTGATGGTAAAAGCTATGGAGGCGCGAGATCCGTATACGTCGGGTCACTCACGCCGCGTGGCGGAGTATGCCATGGCCATCGCCCGAGAGCTCAAGCTCTCGGCCACGGAACTCGACCAGATCAAGAGGGCGGCTCTCCTTCATGACGTAGGTAAGATTTACGAGGAGTTTGCGCCACTCCTTCGGAAAAACGGCAGACTCTCCCCTGAAGAGCGGATGGTCATGCGGACTCACGTGGTGCGAAGTGCGCAACTGGTAGCGACCGTAGGCAGACTACGTGGGTCCGTCGAAGCGATCATCCGGTACCATCACGAAAACTTCGATGGGTCTGGTTACCCGGACGGGATTGCAAACTATCAAATTCCGATCGGTGCTCGAATCATCATGGTCGCGGATACGCTCGATGCCATGACTAGCGACCGCCCCTACCGAAAAGCGCTGACACTAACCACTGCGATAGAGGAGCTGGAGAAATACGCCGGGCGGCAGTTCGACCCCGAGCTAGTACGCCTAGTATCGAGATCTGCGGGTATTCGCGCGCTCCTCGGATCGGATCGGGTCGCGAGGCCAGAATCCTCCCCGCAGCCAGTTGGCGGTGGCAGCAAGAGGGGTTGGATCAGCAGGGCTTCCGGCTGACCTACCTTCATCTGAATCAGCGGTGTATCCATCTCAAGACAAGAAACCCTGGGCCATGAGCAGAGCATATTTCCCCGGCGCTCGTTTTCCAAGTGCCTCCAGATCGCCTAGGGTCACGCTAGCGTGATGTCCCGCGGTTCGTCGTTCGAGCCAGGCTGTAACGGCGAGAGCATCTAGGTAGTACATGGGATGCCTGTCTTTGTATTTTCTGCACACCTCTCTTGCTAGCACGGCGGCAGGGTCGGGACCCTTGGTGTGAGCGACTCTAAAGACTCTAAGCTTATCGAATGGGCCAGCATTTGAGACGACGCTTTCTCGACCGGTGGCTGCGGTCTCCGCTTCTTGGATCAGTTCAAGGGCAAGAGAGAGGTTGCCCATGGTAAGGGTAATGCTGGCGCTCGCTATCAGAAGCTCCAGGGTCTCCTCCCAAGTCCGCTGGCGAGCATTCAAGCTGTGCACCTGATCAAGCCACCTCAGGGCCTCGTCCTTATGGCCGGTTAGAGCATAAACACCCGCGAGATTTGAGAATGAGAGTAGTATGCCGGGGTGATGGGGCACTCTCGCCGCGAGGTCTACACTGCGCTTACCGATTTCAATTGCCGCCTCATAATTACCGCGAAACATTTCCGTTCCGCACAGGTTTGACGCGATTATCGATGCCCGAGAGTCGTCGCCGCTTTTCTTGGCGAGGTCAAGAGCTGTCCTAAACGCGCGGTCGGACACATCGAATTCACACAACCCTTGCATGCAACTTCCGTAACCAGTGTATGCAAACGATAGCTCGGCCACCCTTGCTGATGACGCGTGTAATAACTCGATGGCTCTCTCAAGGGAGTTGGCCGAACGGCGAAGTTCATGAGCGACGTAATGACAGTAGGCTGAGGTGTAGTGGAGAATAGGAATGTCTTGAGCTCCGGGGTGCTCAAGCAGACGCTCAGTTTCCTTCTGGGCGCTTGCCAAACGGATTTGATCGCCTGCGACAACGCCGGACCTGGCATACTCAAAGAGCGCTTTCCCCTGGATCTCTAGGTCGCCCACCTGCCTCGAGGCTTCGACTGCCCGGATTGCTGCTGCGCCATATCCAGGACCGGTCCCCGTAGTATGGAGGTACTCCGCGGCCGCCCGCAAACGAGCGACCTGCGCGTAGTCACGAGGCAGTAGCGTAGGATCCTCGAGCAGCGTGTCAAGGACGGGGATGGCGGCGTCCCCTTTTGACTGATCCAACAATGCGTTGGCAAGGTGCAGTCGGATTGACTGTACCACGGCCCCTAATGTAGGCTCGCGCAAGAGAGCTCGAAGGATGTGCTCAGCCTCAGAGGGAGCACCGAGCCTTATGGCTTGGTCAGCGCCTCGTAGCGCGCTCGGGAGTGCTGCTGGAGCATCCTCTCCCCGCAAGAAGTGCCAACTGATTTCGAGGTTGAGCGACTGCGCTTTCTCTGGTGGTCGCTCTGCCAATATCTTCCCCACCTCTCGATGCAAATGCTGCCGCGCCGGCCCCGCGATCGCGTAGTACGCCTGCGCCCGGATCAGCTCGTTTCTGAACTCGAGCCCGCCGTGCACCTCCCGCAGGAACCCCTCGTCGAGCAGCCGGGTCAGCGCTTCACCAGCGGACGCAGGTGCGAGCCCGACGACGTCGTACAGCGCCAGGTCCGCGAGGCGCCGACCCAGCACCGCTGCGAGATCGAGCGCCGCCCGCCACGTGGCGTCGAGCCGGCGAATTTGGCGATCGAACACGGCGCCGATGGCGCGCGGGATACCGATGTTGGCCACGGGCTGGGTGTTCAACGCCTCGATGTCGCTCAGCAGCGAGCTCGAGCCATGCGCTATCCACTCCTTCGTGAGGAGCTCGAGGGCCAGCGGGTTGCCGTTCCCGGCCTGGAGGATACGGGTCGTCGGGAGTTCGCCCACCCTTATCTTGGCGTCGGCCCGCACGGCGAGGGCCGTCACCAGCCTCTCCGCCGCCTCCGCGGACAACGGCTCGAGCTCCAGGCCCTGCAGCGCCTGCACCGTGGTGTCCGAAACGAGCGCGCTCGGCGCCGCCGCGGTGCGGAGCTCGTTGGTGCGACCCGTGAGGATCAGCAGCAGCCGCGTGCGCGGCAGTTTGCGGGCCACCATGTGGAGAATCGCCGCGCTCGCGTTGTCGGCCGCGTGGATGTCGTCCACGACCAGGACCAGCGGTCCCTCATCGGTCGCAGCCTCGACGGCCTTGAGAAAGGCGTCCGCCAGCCGCAGCGGGATGACCTCGGCCGCCCACTCGGCGGGCTTGGGCACGCCCGGAAACACGTTGAAGATCTCGGGCGACACGCGCGATAGCTCGCTCAGCGCCTCGGGATCGGCGCCCCCGATCGTCCGCTGCAGCGTGAGCTGCTTGATCAGCTCGGCGAGGATCGCGAACGGCAGCTCGCGTTCGGCGTCGTACGCCTGGGCGCGAGCCACCACGGCGCCCTCCATCTGGCACGTCGACACAAAGGCGTTGGTGAGCGTGGTCTTGCCGACTCCGGGATCGCCGGTCACGACCATGATCCGGGGCGTGCGGTGTCGTACCTCGAGCCACGCGTCGTACAGCTTCGCAAACGGCTGCTCGCGCCCGATCAGCGTCTCCGCCTCGAACCGCCGCTCGTGGCGCTCCGACACCACGAGGGGCTGCGCGGCCCCCGACCCGTGTTGCGGCGGACGTCCCGGCCTGCGACCCTGCCGTAAGAGGTCCGCCACACGCACCAGCTCAGCGCCGGGCTTCGCACCGAGCTCCTCCCGCAGTCGCTCCTCGAAGCGGGCATACGCCTTCAGCGCATTGGTGCGGTCCCCGACCCAGGCACGCGCCTCCATCAGGCCGCGAACCGCGTCTTCGGAGACGGGGTCCAAGTCGTGCAACACCTGCGCGTGCCGCTCGACCGTCGCGAAATCGCCGATGCGCCGGCCGGCGTCCATCTGCTTCACCAAGCAATCGCGGATCCGCGGCGTCAGCTTCGCCCGCCACTCATCCTTCCATTGCTCGAATGCCCCCGCCGCCGGCACCTCGAAACCGTCGAGAAATGGCCCCCGGATCTGCAGGTCGCAGGCGTCCAGATGCGACACGTCGGCATCCACGGCGCCCTCGACCAGCGCCACGGCGGCGCGTTGGATGAGGAGGTGCTCACTCCCGACCTTCTGCTTCAAGACAGTGAGAGCCTGGGCGAGGGAGTGGCGTGCCAGATGGGTGGGCGCGTTGCCCCAGAGGAGATCCATCAGGTAGTCACGCGTCAACCGTCTCCCCGCTTCGACGGCGAGACGAATCAACAGGGCGAAGTGCTTACGCGTGCGGAACTTGACATGCTCCCCCGCGGCGGTGAGCAACAGGGGGGCTCCGAGCGTGAGCAAATGCAGGTGCGGCACCAAACGGACGTCTCACAATGTTTCGGACTGGTACAATTAGACGCGCGGATCAACGTCGTGTCAACACATTCTGCTGCACAGGATTGAGTGAGGTTTGGCGGGTCGAGGGCGCCGGGTATCAACAACCGGGCTCAAGAGGGCTTGGGGCGATCCAGCACCTCACGCACTTTGCGCGCTAGGCTCTCGGTCGTGAACGGCTTCTGCAGGTAGGCGATCCCCGACTCGAGCACACCGTGCCGCACCACCGCGTCGTCGGTGTACCCCGACGCATACAGCACCTGCGTGTCGGGTCGCAGCGCCGTCAGCCGATCCGCCACCTGCCGTCCGCTTAAGCCCGGCATGATCACGTCCGTCAGCAGGAGATGAATGGGGCCGGCATGGTTGGCGGCGAGCTCGAGCGCCGCGGCGCCGTGCGACGCTTCGAGCACCGCGTAACCCTGCCGCTCCAGCACGTGACGCGTGACCGCGCGCACCGCCGCCGCGTCCTCCACGAGCAGCACGGTCTCCGTGCCGCGGGGGAGGTCGCTGCGGGTCGTGGCCGCGACCCCCTCAGCGGCCGCGTCCACCCGCGGCAAGTAGATCTTGAACGTGGTCCCGCGCCCCAGCTCCGAGTACACCCAGATGAAGCCCCCGGACTGCTTCACGATCCCGTACACCGTGGCGAGGCCGAGCCCCGTGCCCTTGCCCGGCTCCTTGGTGGTGAAGAACGGCTCGAAGATCCGTGCCTTGGTCGCTTCGTCCATGCCGATACCGGTATCGCTCACCGCCAGCATCACGAAGCGCCGCACCGCCTCCGCTTCCTGCTCGCGGGCGTAATCCGGATCGTGCTCGGCGTTGGTGATCTCGATCGTGAGCTTGCCCCCTGTGGGCATGGCGTCGCGCGCGTTCACCGCCAGATTCATCAGGACCTGCTCGAGCTGTCCCACGTCGGCCTTTACCGATCCCACGTCGGGGTCGAGCGCAGTGGCGAGGTCTACATCCTCTCCGATGACGCGGCGGAGCATCTTCTCGACGCCCGACACCACCGCGCTCATGTTCAACACCTTGGGCTCGAGCACCTGCTGCCGGCTGAAGGCGAGCAGCTGGCGCGTGAGCGCCGCCGCGCCGTCCGCCGCCTTGCGCACCTGCTCGACGTCGTCCCGTTTCGGGTCCTCCCGGGCGAGGTCCTCAAGCAGCAGGTCACAATAGGTGGTGATCACCGTGAGCAGGTTGTTGAAGTCGTGCGCGATCCCGCCGGCCAGACGGCCCACGGCCTCCATCTTCTGCGACTGCACCAGCTGCTGCTGCAGGCGTCGCTGCTCGGTGACGTCTCGGACGAACGTCTCGTAGTAGTGGACCTGGCGGTCGGCGTTGCGCACCGCGCGCACGCTGAGCTGCACCGTCAGCAGGCGGCCGTCCCGGCGCTTCCACGTCGCCTCGACCTCGTCGTATTCGCGATCGGTGTAGCTGTCGCGGTCGAGCAGACGCTGGCGCTCGGCCGAGTCGGCGTACACGTCGCGCGCCATGTCCAGCTGAAGCACTTGGGGGGCGGAGTCGTAGCCGAGGATCCGTACCAGGGCGGCGTTCACCGAGAGGAACCGGCCCTCCGGGCTCGAGCGGTAGATGCCGACCGGCGCGTGCTCGACCAGCGTCTCGTAGCCGGTCTCGGAGGCGCGCAGCGCCGCGCGCCCTTTCGCTTCGCGCAGCTCGCGCTCGATCGCGGGGATGAGGCGCTTGAGCTGTCCCTTCGTGACCCAGTCGTTGGCACCCGCCCGCATGGCGGCGACCGCCATCTCCTCCGAGATGGTGCCCGATACACAGATGAAGGGGACGTCGAGGCCGCGCCCGCGCACCAGGGCGAGGGCCCCCGTGCCGCTGAAGTGCGGCATGCTGTGGTCACCGATCACCAAGTCCCAGCCCTGGCGCTCGAGGGCGGCGGTCATGGCCGCGGCGCTCGCCACACGCTCGTAGGCGGGCTCGTAGCCGCCGCGCTTCAGCTCGCGCACGATCAGCAGGGCGTCGTCCTCGGAGTCTTCAGCGATCAGCACGCGCAGCGGTATCGTCAAGCAAACGCTCCCGTCACAAGGGCTTTGCACCTACCAAGTTGCCGGTTTGTCGGCCGAATGGCGTGACCACTGTCACTGGGGCGACGTCATGGCAATCATCTCGGAAAGCCGTTGGGACCGCGCGACTTACCTGCGCGGTGCTCCGATCCCTTACCAGACTAGGCTGACAAAGATGTAAGGCCCCGGAGGGCCGACTAGGGTGTTTTTGCGACTTTGGCAGGCGGAAATGCGGCGGCGCGGCGCGCCACGGCCCGCCGCGTCAGGCAGATCGGACAGGGCCCGAGTTTCGGGGCTTGGCCGAGGGTCAACTGAACCGGGCCGAGGGTGACGGCGGTGTCGGTGAGGGTCACCGTAAGGGTAAGGGTTTTCCCGAGGACCGACCCGCTGAAGCGGGCGGGGTGGAGGATTCCCCGATCCACCGGGTGCGCCGTGATGTCGTGCTCGCCGGGAAGGTCGAAGTGGCCCATGGCGTCCGCCACGATCGGCTGATGCACGTCGCCGTAGGTGCAGCCGATGTGGACATGGGCGCTCGTGTCGTCGGCGATGAGCCCGGCGTCGTCGCCACCCCACGTCCCGGCGACCTTGCCGGGGGAGGGACGGGGGGGGCCCGCGAGATCGCAGTTGCGCAGCAGCACCAGCGCCAGACCGGCAAAGACCGCTCTGTTCATGGGTCTCTGATACCTACCTCGGCAGCCACTTCCCCGTCACAATCAGCTCCTCGATCAGGTCGGGCGCCGTGCGCCCCGCTGCCTCCGCGGCGAAGTTGATGACCAGGCGGTGCGTGAGCACCGTCGGCGCCACCGCCTTCAAGTCGTCGAAATCGGGCATCGGGCGGCCGTCCAGGGCAGCGCGTGCCTTGGCGCCCAGGATCAAGTACTGCGACGCCCGCGGGCCGGCCCCCCACGACACGAACTCTTTAATGAACGCCGGTGACTCGGCGTCCGGGGCGCGGGTCATCCGCACCAGCGTCACCGCCGCGCGCACCAACGGCTTCGTCACCGGGATGCGGCGCACCAGGTGCTGCAGCGCGAGCACGTCTTCGGCCGTGAGCACCGGCGCAATGGTCGCCGCGAGATCGCCCGTCGTCGCCTCGACGATCGTCTCTTCTTCGTCCTTGGACGGATAGGTCACCCGCAGCTCGAACATGAAGCGGTCGAGCTGCGCTTCGGGGAGCGGATACGTTCCCTCCTGCTCGATCGGGTTCTGGGTGGCGAGCACGAAGAACGGCGACGGCAGCTGATGCGTCTGGCCCGCCGCCGTCACTTGGTGCTCCTGCATCGCTTGCAGCAGCGCCGCCTGCGTCTTGGGGGGCGTGCGGTTCACCTCGTCGGCGAGCACGATGTTCGCGAACACGGGCCCGCGCACGAAGCGGAAGCCGCGCTTCCCGGTCGTCTGGTCCTCCTCGATGATCTCCGTGCCGGTGATATCGGACGGCATCAGATCGGGGGTGAACTGGATGCGCGAGAACTTGAGCTCGAGCGCCTGGGCCACGGTCGAGACCATCAGCGTCTTGGCGAGCCCCGGGACGCCGAGCAGCAGCGCGTGGCCTCCGGAGAAGACGGCGGTGAGAATGCCGTCGAGCACGTCTTTCTGGCCGACGATGCGGCGCCCCACCTGCGCCAGGAGGTCGGCGCGCGCCCGGGCCAGCCGCTCGAGCAGCTCGACGTCGCCCTGCGGCCGGGAGGCGGGATGCGGGAGAGGGGAAGGGTTGGCCGTCATGATCGCTCCAGGTTAGCACATCATACTCCCAAGCGCCACATAAGTTTGCGCGGTCCGCCCTTTGCTTGCGAAATTTTTCACAAGCGCGTAGCTTTGCGCCGTGAAACGCCCGGGACCGCTCCGCTACGCCGGGCTCGGGGTCCAGCTGGCCGTCACCATCCTCGTCTCGGTCCTCGTGGGGCAGTGGGTGGATCGCAAGGCTGGAACCGACGGCGTCTTCACGATTCTGGGAGCGTTGCTTGGCTTCGGCGGCACGCTGTACTCACTGATTCAGGAACTCACCAAGGCCGACAAGGACGGGCGGTGACGGCGCCAGGTCGGTACCTGGTCGGCGTGGCGACGGTTGCCGCAGCGGCCCTCACTCTTAGCTTCGTGCTGTCGCCGGACGCCGGGTCCGGAGTCCGGCTCGCGTTGGGGATCGCCCTCGTAGCGCAGGGGCCGCTCGGGTGGTGGCTGGTGCGGGCGCTTGGGACGGAACGCTTCCTGCTGGTTTGGGCGACGGGCGTCGCGGTGCGACTCCTGGTCGTGGCGGCGTGCGCGCTGGTGATCGCCCCGCAGCTCAAGCTGGCGCTCGAGCCGACGCTGTTCGCCCTGGTGGGCGTCCTGATGGGTTTCGTGGTGGTCGAGGCGCTCGTGGTAAAGGCGACGGGCACTGAGGTGCGATGAGCCGGTTCGCTCGGATGGGAGGAAGCATCGTGGTGGTGCTGGTGGCGCTGGCGGGACGAGCCGCCGCGGCGCAGCAGCATGCCCCCGCATCCGAGTCGAACGAGATCGACATCATGGCGCACCTCGGCAACTCTCATGCGATCGAGCTGCCCACGTGGAAAGCGCCCTACTACCGGGAAGTCGAGCTGCCGCGCTTCGCGCCGCTCCGAGTCGGCGGTCTCACCGTCGATCTCTCGCCCACCAAGCACGCCGTGTTCCTCACACTCGCAGCCGTGCTGGTCGCCCTGGTGTTCATGTACACCGCGCGTGTGGTGGCGCGCGCGCAGGCGGCCGGCCGCCCGCCGCGCGGCTTCGCCGCGGCGATGGAGGCGACGGTGCTCTACATCCGGCAGGAGGTGATCCTGCCGAACGTGGGGCCGCACGGCGAAGGGTACGTGAACTACCTGCTGACGGTTTTCTTCTTCCTGCTCGCCTGCAATCTGCTGGGGCTGCTGCCGTGGAGCGCGACGCCGACCTCGAACATCGCGGTCACGGGGGCGATGGCGCTGGTCTCGTTGGCCGTGATCGAGATCTCGGGGATGCGGGCGCTGGGGCTGAAGGGCTATTTGGGAACGATCTTCTTCCTGCCGGAGGGGCTGCCCACGCTGCTCAAGCCGGTGATGCTGGTGATCATGACCCCGATCGAGATCATCGGGAAGCTGGCGAAGCCGTTCGCCCTCGCCGTCCGGTTGTTCGCCAACATGACGGCGGGGCACGTCGTGGTCCTGGCGCTGATCGGGCTGACGTTCTTCTTTCAGAGTTACCTGGTCGGCGTGGCCGCGTCGGCCATGGCGACGGGGATCATGCTGCTGGAGCTGTTCGTCGCGTTCCTGCAGGCGTTCGTGTTCACGCTCCTGACGAGCGTGTTCATCGGGTTGATGCGCGCGGCGCATTGAAGGGGGTGCAGGGCCGACGGCGTCGGGCGCTCGCGCCGCCGTCGGAGGTAGCCCGCCCGCGGGGCGGGCGAAGCTCACTGATCGCTTGGGCGATCGAAGGGAGCCACCGCGGCGACGCCGGTCCGGGAGACCCGGCGCAGGCGCGGGCGAGCGCACCAGACATCCATCTCTCGCTCACGAATGGGAGTGTGACATGCTGCTGAACGTGCTCGCTCTGTTGCAGGAGCCCGCGGCGGAGGCCGCCGGCAAGGGCTACGCGCTGATCGGTGCGGGTCTCGCGGCGGGGCTCGCGGTGCTCGGCGCCGGCGTCGGCATCGGGCGGATCGGCGGCCAGGCCGTCGAAGGCATGGCGCGCCAGCCGGAGAACAGCGCACGCATCCAGACGGCGATGATCATCGCCGCCGCGCTGGTCGAAGGCGTGGCGCTGTTCGCCGCCGTGGTCGCGTTCGTCATGCAGGGCAAGGTCCATTTTTAGTCGAGGACGCATGCGCACGTCGCTGGGGCTCGCCTTGCTGCTCGCCGCCACAACGGCGCTGCCGGCGCGGGCACAGGAAGGCGGCGCCGGGCCGCTCACGGTCGACGGCGGGCTCGTCATCTGGACGCTCGTCGTGTTCGGGCTGCTGCTCCTCGTCCTGAGGCGCAGCGTGTGGCCGGTGCTGCTGGCAGCCGTGCGGGAGCGGGAGCGACGCCTCGAGGAGCAGATCGCGCAGGCGCAAAAGGATCGGGGGGAGGCCGCCGCGCTGCTCGAGGAGCACAAGCGGCTCCTGGCGGGGGCGAGGGCCGAGGCGCAGGAGCTGATCGCCAAGGCGAAGGCCGTCGCCGAGAAGGAGCGCGCCGCGCTGCTCGCCAAGGCTCGGGAGGAGTACGAAGCGCTGCTGGCGCGGGCGCGCAAGGACATCGAGGAGGAACGGGACAAGGCGATCCTGGCGCTGCGCCGCGAGGCCGTGGACCTCTCGATCGCTGCGGCTTCGAAGCTGCTCGAGGCGCAGCTCGACAACGAGGCCAACCGCCGCCTGGTGACGGAATACCTGGCGACGCTCGAGCAGCGACAGTGAAATCCGTCACGATCGCGCGCAACTACGCCGAGGCGCTGCTCCTGGCGGCGGAGGGTGCGGAACGAGGTGGACGTGAGACCGTCGAGCAGTACGGCCGGCTGCTGGAGGCCGTGGCGGGCGCGATCCGGGCGGACGAACGCATCGCCGTCGCGCTCGACTCCCCCCGGGTCTCGAAGGCCACCAAGAGCGCGTTGCTCGAGCGGGCGTTGGAGGGCATCGCGCCGCCTGAGCTCGTGCGCTTTCTGCAGGCGGTGGTGCGGCGCGGCCGCCAGGGTCTCCTGGCGGAGATCTCACAGGAGTATCAGGGCCTGGTGGACCTGCGGCTCAACCGCGTGCACGCGGGTGTGACGCTCGCGCGCGACTCGGATGATCTGCTCGAGCGGGAGATCGCCGAGCGCCTCACGGCGGTGCTGCACAAGGAGGTCCGGACGCACTTCCGCACCGATCGCGGGATCCTGGGCGGCGTCGTGGTGCGCATCGGCGACCGGATCTACGACGGCTCGCTCAAGCGCAAGCTCGCCGTGCTGCGGCGCAGGATGCTGACGGGAGAATAGGCGGGACCCCGGGGCGACGCCCCGGGGCCAACCAGGGTTGGCCCGGGCCGTCGTCGTTTGCGCCTACAACCGATAGCGCAGCCCGATCGAGATGCCACCGCGTCGCGTCGCCCGCCGCTCCACTCCCGCCGGCGTCTCGTCGCGATTCATTACCGATCCGCTCACGACTCCGGTCGCGCGAAGCGACCCGGCGCACCGTCCCGAGAGCGGCCACTCGAATGCGACCGCTCCCCGCCCCCCGACGCGCGTGCGCGAGACGCCGTCCACGTCCCAGATGGAGAGGCTGGGACCCGCTTCGACGCGAGTCACCCAGCCGGCACCGAAGCGCGCGACCGCCAGGGAGATCTCGGGAGCGGCTTCGAGCAGTGACGCGCGGTCGTAGAAGACCACCGCCGTTTGGTTCTGCTCACCCGCGAGGCCGGTGCGGGCGTACATCAACCCGATGCCGACGCGTACCGGGCCGAGATCCCGGGCGACCCGCACCCCGAACGTCGTGGGGCGGTAGGGGCCGAGCGAGGCACCTGAGCTGTCCCGCGCCGTGCCTCCGAAGCGCGCCACCCCGACCTCCGCCGAGAGGCCCCACTGCGCGGCGCGGATCCGACCGGGAACGGCCAGGGCGACTACGGCGAGCAATCTGATGAGCGTGCGCATGCTTGCTCCCTTGTGGAAACCGTTCACTTCAGCTCCAGCTGCACCCAGCCGTTGGTGACGTTGTTCTCACCCTTGACGATCCAGTTGAATCCCGGGTGATACTCCCCGACGACGTTGTCCTGGACGACGTCGCCTACCAGCTCGTCGTTGGTGTTGATGATCGACGCGAGCGCGCTCAGCAGCTTCTGGAACGCCTGCGCGTACTTCCACAGCTTCTGACCGGTGATCGACGTCGTGTCCTTCCCGGCCGTCCGCAGCTGGTTCGCCGCGTCCACGGCTTCGAGCGCCCTCTTCCAGGCGTCGCTGCTCGTCTTGATCTGGCACGCCGTATCGTCGTCCTCCACGACGTAGACCCGCACGTTCTGACCGCGGTGAGCGACGTTGTAAGCGTCGATCTGGCTCTTGCTGAACAGCATGACGCTGCCGCTCCAGTCGAGACCGTTCTGGTCGAAGTAATAGGGTGCCGGCTGCTTCTCACCGGCACACTGGTAGTCGGTGAGCGAGTCGCTCTGCCCCTTCTGGCCGAGCACGTGCACCTCAAATTCGGGGGCGCCTTTCAACCAACCCTCAAAATCATCCACAAAATGGGCTTGCGTCATGTAGAGCCCTGATGGGGGCGGGGGCGGGGCCGGAGGGGGCGGGGGCGGTGAGCCGCCACCACCCGTACCGCAGCCCTCCATGCACAGCTGCATCGACGGCACTGGCGTGAAGTCGGTCTCGACCGGGACGAGCGCGATCACCGGAGTCGCGGGCGGCCGGTCCGGGTCGAGCAGGACGCGGTGCCCTTGCGGGTCGAACGCCACCGGGATGTCGTGATCGCGCAGGGCGGTCGCGACGAGCAAGTTGGCGTCGCCGGTCCAGGCGCGCCGGTGCGCCGGCACGGGGAGGTAGAACTCGAGCGGGATCGCCGCCTGCGCCTCGCGGTCCACCTCGGCTGCCGTCACGCCGGCATGTCGGGCGACCTCGTCGCGGGCGTGGGCCCCGTGCGCGCCGAGAAAGCGCTGAAAGTGGAGCTTGTGCTCGCGAAACGGCGAGGAATCGAGCTGCGCTTTGACGTACGCACGGAACGCCGGGTGCGCGAGCGCGCGCGCCAGGTGTTGCGCCAATGCCTCGGATTTCGTCTGTCGCTCGGCGTCGACAGAGGTCGCCGCCGCTTCGGGTCTGTTGGGGGCAGGGCCCGTAGTATTCTGGGAGCGGTCGCTGCACGCCACTACGGCGGCGAGGACTGACACGGCCGTCAGGGTCCAACCGATCGAGAGATAGCGCGATTTATGCGTCATAACTGGCTCCTGTTGTCGAGGTTTGCACGCGCAACATGAGGAGTCAGTCGTCGAAAACCGGCGCCCGATTCGTGCGCCGCCGGTCGAAATCACGCGCCACGCCTCCCCGTCTGAGCGAGGGGCGTGTAGCTTCCCCATCCTCATGACCCCGATGATCCCGATCCTTCTTTTATTGATGGCCCCCGACACCCTGGGCTACTGGCAGCAGCGGGCTGCCTACCACATCACGGCAGCGTTGGACGAGCCGGCGGGCGTGCTAGTCGGTCACGCGCGGATCACCTACGTGAACCGCTCCCCGGACACGCTGCGTGACTTCTTCGTGCACCAGTACCTGAACGCCTTCCGGCCGGGCTCGCGCTGGGCCGCGGCGGACGCGGCCGAAGGACGGGTGCGATTCCAGCGGCTGCGAGACCCGGACTACGCGTTCGAGCGCATCACGAATGCGTCGCTGATGGGCGAGCGGGCCAGACCCGACTATCCGTATGCTCCCGATTCGACGATCGCGCACTGGGCGCTGCCGCGGCCGCTCGTGCCGGGAGACTCGGTGGTGGTGGAGATCGACTGGCGGGCGCGGCCCTCGACGCTCCCGCGACGACAAGGGCGCCAGGGACGGCGGCTCGATTTCGCGCAGTGGTATCCGAAAGTCGTGGTGTACGACCGGTGGGGATGGCAGGACCACCCGCTCTATCCCGCGGGCGAGTTCTACGGCGAGTTCGCGACGTACGACGTGATGCTCGACCTCCCCCAAGACCAGGTCATCGGGGCCACCGGCGTGGTGGTCGAAGGCGACCCGGGATGGGAGCACGCCAAGGTCGATCCGCGGCTGCGGATCGACTACCAGCGCGGCTGGTACGGGCCGCGGGTCCCTGGGGCGGGATGCGGCGCGGTGGCGACGGGACGCAAGTGCGTCCATTTCCACGCCGAGCAGGTCCATCATTTCGCCTTCTCGCTCAACCCGCGCTACGTGTACGATGAAGGGCGCTCCGGCGACGTCGTGGTGCGGGCGCTCTACCTCCCGGAGGACAGTGCGACGTGGGGAAAGGGGATCGCGGTGCGCAACACGGAGGTGGCGCTGGCGTGGCTCGACTCGCTGTACGGGAAGTTTGCCTGGCCGACGCTCACCAACGTGCACCGCATCGAAGGCGGCGGCACCGAGTTCCCGATGATGGTGATGGACGGCTCGGCCGGGCTCGGCCTCATCATCCACGAAGTCGGCCACAACTACACCATGGGGATCCTGGCCAACAACGAATGGCGGGAAGCGTTTCTCGATGAGGGGTTCACGAGCTTCCAGACGAGCTGGTTCTTCGAGCGACACGCGGGACGTTCAGAGTACCCGACGCTCGAGGCGGACGTGCTGATGCTCGACCTCGATCGCTGGAGCGAGCCCGTCTCCATGCCGAGCGAGCGGTTCCGCGACTTCTTCACGTACAACCAGATGGTGTACGACAAGGCGCAGCTGTTCTACGAGCAGCTGCGCTACGTCGTGGGCGACGAAACGATGCGCCGGATCCTGCGGGCCTACTACGCCCGCTGGAAGCTCAAGCACGTGGACGAGGACGCGTTCCGGGAGGTGGCGGAACAGGTCTCGCGGCAGGACGTGAAGTGGCTGTTCGGCCAATGGCTGCACGGGACGCCGTTGATCGATTACTCGCTGAAGCGAGTCAGGCGATCGCCGCAGGCTGACGGCCGCTGGCTGACGTCTGTCACGCTCGAGCGGAAGGGCGACGGCTTCATGCCGGTCGAGATCGGGACGCAGGGCCGAGGCGGCGAGGGAGACACCATCTACGCCCGCGCCACCGGCCAGCCGGCGCTCGAGCGCGTCGAGTTCACCACCGCCAAGCGACCGGGCCCCCTGATGCTCGACCCCCGGGTGCGGGCCCACGACTACAACATGCTGAACAACCGGGAACGGCACGGACTGGTGGGCGGAGGGGGCGGGTGGACGCTGCGGATCGACGATCCGTTCCAGGAGACGGTGCGCCGCGATCGCGGTGTACGCGGTTTGCTGCCCGTGATCTGGTCCAACGACTTCGGTGGCGTCACGGTCGGCGTGCGGGAGCGGGCCAACTACCTCGGCCGCTACAACCGCGCCCTCGTGCTCGGCACGGTGGCGACGCGGGGCGGCGCGAGTCAGGTCCTCGGGTTGTACGGTCGCTGGAGCAATCCGATCGGCCAGCTCCAGCCGCGCACTGAGACGAGCGTGGCGGCGTGGTTCGTCGAGGGTCGTGCGGGGGGCAAGATCCAGGTAGACCATGCGTTGCGACCGCGGCTCGTGGACGCCGCCGACCCCCATGTGGGGTTCGATGCCCTGTGGATGGCGACCACTGACCTGGGGTACCTCGATCGCCGGCTGTGGGACGACGCGGGCACGGTGGAGGGTGGGCCGTGGGTGAGCACCACCCGGACCCTGGGCACGGCGGTGCTGCGGGCGCGGCTCGGGGCCCACGCGGGGGTCGCCTACTGGAACCCGGGACCCGGCATCGTCGCCAACAACCGCTACGATTTCGAGGCGTTCGGCCGGTTCGCCGGGGAAGCGAGCGTCCGCACGCCGTCGTGGGGTGCGCGGCTGTTCGCGGGCGCCTACCTCGGCTCGTCCGATCCGGTGCGGCAGCGGCGTATCTCCATCGCGGGCGCCGATCCCTACGAGACGTTCACGAACCCCTTGCTGCGGAGCCGGGGCGCGTTGCTGGTGCGCCCCGACTTTCATTATCAAGCGCCCGGCGGTGCGAACCTCCGTGGCTTCCGGCCAGACCTGGGGGGGCGCTGGGCGGTGGCGGTGAACCTGGAAGCCACGCCGTGGGTCCTGCGACGCGATCAGGGTATCTTGCGGGGGCTCGGGCTCGAGGCGTTCGGGGATGCCGGGGTCGTGGACACGACGGCGCTGCCGTCGTCCCCCCCGGGGCAGTGGTACACCACGCTGTACGACATCGGGGTGGGGTTGATGACGCGCCATCAGGTGAAAGAGCTGGCCTGGACGATGCGCCTCGAGGTGCCGCTGGCCGTGAACCGCTGGGACGACGCCCGGGATTTCACGGCGGGAGACAAGCGCTTCGCGTTCCGCTGGCAGGTCAGCGTCGGGACCAGCTTCTGATGGACACGCGGGCGAGCGATCGGCGCGGCTTCTTTCGCGAGACGTTCGGCCGGCTGCTGCAGGAAGTGCGGGTGCGCACCGAGCAGCGCGTCGCGCCCCGCCGCTACTTCCGCCCGCCCGGCGCGGCGGACGAGCTCGCCTTCCTCGCTTCCTGCACGCGTTGCGGCGACTGCATCGACGTCTGTCCGGTGCACGCGATCGTCAAGGCGCCGGCCGGCGCCGGGCTCGCCGCGGGAACGCCGATGATCGATCCCGGCATCCAGGCGTGCGTCGCGTGTGCCGACATGCCGTGCGCGCACGCGTGTGAGACGGGCGCGCTCGTCCCGCCCGCGGACGGCTGGGCGGGCGTGCACCTGGGGATCCTCGAGCTCGAGCCGGAGCGCTGCATCACGTTCCACGGCGTCCCGTGCGGCGTGTGTGCGCGTGCCTGTCCCGTGGGAGAGCGGGCGCTCGCCCTCGACGCCGGCGGCCACCCGATCCTGAAGCCCGAGGGGTGCGTGGGGTGCGGGGTGTGCGTCACCGCGTGCGTCACTTCACCGTCCTCGTTGAGACTGAGCCTGCCTACGTGATGAGACAATTGCGGATTGACGATTGCGGATTGCGGATTGGCAGGACGAGTGTCGAAGCACACGACCTCCCCTCGGCATTCCGCAATCCGCAATCCGCAATCCGCGATTGACCGCTCCCATGCCCGAGGTCCCCTACCGCGTGGAAAAGCCCTGGGGCCACGAGCTCATCTGGGCGAAGACCGACCGTTACGTCGGGAAGATCCTGCACATTGAGCCCGGGCATGTCTTGTCGCTGCAGTATCACGACAAGAAGGACGAGTCGATCTACGTACTCTCGGGCGAGATCGTGTTGCGCATCCAGCAGGGGGAGACGCTCATCGAGCGGCCCCTCCGGGAAGGAGAGACGTTCCACATCACGCCCAAGACCATCCATCAGTTCGAGGCCGTGGTGGCGAGCGACCTGCTCGAAGCCTCGACGCCCGAGATCGACGACGTGGTGCGGCTCAAGGACCGCTACGGGAGGGTGTAAGTGCAGATCATCGTGCCGCTGGCGGGGAAGGGAACGCGGCTGCTGCCGCTCACCAAGCGCGTGCCCAAGCCCCTCGTCCGCGTGGCGGGGCGTCCCGTGATGGACTACGTGATGGATACGGTCAAGAGCCTCAGTGTCGACGAGTTGATCGTCATTACCGGACATCTGAAAGAAACGGTCGAGCGCTACATCGTCGAGCATTACCCCATCAAGGCGACATTCGTCGAGCAAAAGACGCTGGACGGCACGGCCGGTGCCATCAATTTGGCCCGCCCGTACGTCCACGGACCGGTGCTCATCATCTTCGTCGATACGCTGTTCGACGCGGACTTGTCGCTCACCCAGACGAGCGACGCCGACGGCATTCTCTGGGCGAAGGAGGTCGAGGACTATCAGCGGTTCGGCGTGATCGTCACCGACCGGCACGGCTACATGAAGACGATCGTCGAGAAACCCAGTACGCCCGTGTCGAAGCTTGCCAACATCGGGCTGTACTACATCAAGGACTGGAAGACGTTGTTCGACGGTATCGCGCACGTGCTGCGGCAGCCCCCCGGGAAGGGCGGCGAGTACTATCTCACCGACGCGTTCCAGTACATGGTAAACCGCGGGCGGCGGCTCTTCACCGCGCCGGTGGGGGGGTGGTACGACTGCGGGAAGGTGGAGACGCTGCTCGAGACCAATCGGCATCTGCTCGAGCAGGGGCGGGCTCGCGTCCCCCAGGGGCCGTGCCCCGGTTGCACCATCGTGCCACCGGTCTACATCGAGGACGGCGTGACGATCCACGACGCCACCGTCGGTCCCAACGTCTCGCTTGAGGCGGGGAGCTCCGTGGCTGAGAGCACGATCGCGAACTCGATCCTCGGGCGCAACGTGCGCGTGGTGCGCAGTGCGGTGCGCGATTCGCTGGTCGGCGACGATCAGGTGATCGAGGGGAAGACGATCGAGCGCAGCGTGTTCGACGGGGGAACGCTCGCCCCGGCCTGATCCATCCTAACTTCTGATTTAACAGCGGGTTGGTCACAGGTTGACGGGACAGGGGAACCGGACTTACTTACTTACCGTTCAGTTAGTAATTATCCGGAGGCAACCCGTGTCGCACGCCGCAGTACCCTCGAAGCGCACCGCCAAGCCTCGCTGGCAACGTCGCAAAGACGCGCGGCCCGAGGAGCTCGTGGCGGCGGCGCTCGAAGTATTCGTCGAGCGCGGCTACGCGGGCACGGCGTTGGCCGACGTGGCCCGCCGCGCCGGCGTCACCAAGGGCACGATTTACCTCTACTTCGAGAACAAGGAAGCGTTGTTCAAGGCCGTGGTGCGGTCGACCATCGTACCGGTGATCGCCCAGGGCGAAGCCTTGGCGCAGTCCTTCACGGGGAGCGCCCGCGAGCTGCTCGAACAGCTGGTGCGGGAATACTGGCAGTTGGTCGGGGAGACCGCGCTCGCCGGTATTCCCAAGCTGATGATGGCCGAAGCGGCAACTTTTCCGGAGCTGACGCGCTTCTACTATGACGAAGTGGTGGCCCGCGGGCACCGCCTCATGGCGGGCGTAATCGAGCGCGGCATCAAGAACGGCGAGTTTCGGCCGGTGGACGTGATGCTCGCCGCGAAACTCGCGATGTCGCCCCTGATGCACGCCGCGGTAGTGCGCCGGGCGTTCGCGTCCTGCATGCCGGAGGGGTTCAACGTGCGGGCGTATCTCGACACCCATATCGACCTCTATCTCCATGGTATCGCGAAGCAATAGCAGACGGCTGCTCGCAGGGCTCATAGTGCTCGCAGTGCTCGGCGTCGCATCGGTCGCGGCCCAGGCGCCGGCGGCGACCGCGCCGCTGCGTCTTGCGTTCGCCGACGCGGTGAATCTGGCGGCGGGCAAGACGCCGGTGGTCGAGCTCGCGACACTGCGCACCACGGAAGCAGACGCGCGGGTCCGGCAGGCGCGCGCGGCGCTGCTGCCGTCGCTGTCGGTGTCGGGGGCCTGGCTCAATCGAACATTCAACTCGAAATCCTTGGGCATCGATTTTCCGAGCCCGCCTCCGCCGCAGCCGCCGCTGGTCCCGCTGCTGGTTGGGCCGTTCAACAATTACGACACCCGCCTCAACGCGGCCCAGACGCTGTTCGACTGGTCGAGCGTGGTGCGGGTGCGCGCGGCGGGCGCGCAGGCCGACGGCAGCCGCGCCGAGCGCGGGGTGACCGTCGAGGGCTCGGTGCTCACGGCGGCGCTCGCCTACGTCCGCGCCGTGCGCGCCCAGTCGGTGGTTGCGGCCCGGCAGGCTGATTCGGTCATTGCGGCCGAGCTGGTCGGGCTCGCCGAGGCACAGCGCGCCGCCGGCGTGAGCCCGGCGATCGACGTGACCCGCGCCCGGGCGCAGCTCGCCACGGCGCAAGGGCTCCTGCTCGTGGCCAAGAACCAGCTCGACCGCGGCCGCATCGACGTGGCGCGCGCGCTGGGCCTCGACCCCGCCACACCGCTCGCGTTCGCCGATTCGCTCGCGCCGTCGCTCGGCGCCGCCGACGTGCCGGTCCAGCGGGACTCGGCCGTCACCGCCGCGCTCACCAACCGGCCCGAGCTGCGGGCGGAGCTGGCCCGCGCCGCCGCCGCGCGGCAGACCGGATCGGCGATCCGGGCGGAGCGGCTGCCCCGGCTCGAGCTGGCCGGGGACTACGGCGTCAACGGGTCGACCGTGCCGGGCGCAATCGCCACCCGCGACCTCGCGCTCCAGGTGAGCGTGCCGATTCTCGACGGCTTCCGGCGCGAAGCGCGGCTCGCCGAGCAGGACGCCGTGGTGCGCGAGTCGCAGGTGCGCGAGGCCGACCTGCGCCGACAGATCGCCGCCGAGGTGGATGCCGCCCTGCTCGACCTGGGCTCGGCCCAAGCGCAGCAGGCAGTGGCTCGCGAGCAGCTGCGACTCGCCGAGAGTGAGCTCAGCCAGTCGCGCGAGCGTTTCAGGGCCGGCGTGGCCGGCAACATCGACGTGATCACCGCACAGGCGGGACTGATTCGCGCGCGCGACACCGAGATCGACGCCCGCTTCGCCGCCGCTTCCGCCCGGATCTCGCTGGCGCGCGCCGCCGGCGTCGCCCGGACGCTTCATTAACCGCCTACACCGATGAGTGACGACATGGCTACCACAATCGAACGCGACGCTGCGCAGCGGTCCGCCAGGCCTTCCCCGGTGTCGCCCGACGACCCGGCCGCGCCGGCCAAACCGGGCGGCCGCAAGCGGACCGTCTTCATCATCATGGGCGTCGTCTTGCTCGGCCTCGTGGCTGTGGGGGTGCGGCGCTGGATCTACAGCCTCAGCCATGTGTCGACCGACAACGCCCAGGTGGACGGGCACATCGTCCCGATCCTCCCGAAAGTGGGCGGCTACGTGATCGACGTGCGGACCGACGAGAATCGGTCGGCTAAGGCGGGGGACACGCTGGTGGTGCTGGACGACCGCGACTATAGGGCGCGGCTCGCGCAGGCGGAAGGCGACCTCGCTGTGGCGCTCGCCGGTGTCAGCAATCGCGTGCGGGTGGGCCAGGCGGAGGCACAGGTGGCGCAGGCCCAGGCGAACGCGGAGAAGGCCCATGCCGATCTCGAGCGGATCAAGCCGCTCGCCGAGAAGGATATCGTCCCGAAGCAGGCGCTCGACGCGGCCGAGGCGACCGCACGCGCGGCGGACGCGGCGCTGGCGGCGGCCCAGGCCGCGCTGCTGGGCGCGGACGCCCGGGTGGGCGCGGCCCGCGCGGCGCGCGATCAGGCGGCGCTGAACCTCTCGTACACGCGGATCACCGCGCCCGCGGAGGGGGTGGTGAGCAAGAAGTCCGTGGAAGTCGGTCAGTTGGTGCAGCCCGGTCAGCCGCTCATGAGCCTGGTGCCGTTGGGCGACGTGTGGGTGACGGCGAACCTGAAAGAGACGCAGACGGCGGACGTGAGCCCGGGCGACCCCGCGGACTTCACGGTCGATGCGTATCCGGGCCGCCATTTCAGCGGGCACGTGGAGAGTCTCTCGCCCGCGACCGGGGCGAAGTTCTCGCTGCTGCCGCCCGACAACGCGACGGGAAACTTCACCAAGGTCGTACAGCGGATCCCGGTGCGGATCCGGCTCGACGGGAAGAACGACGCCGCGCATCCGCTCCGGCCGGGGATGAGCGTGAACGTGACCATCACGACGAAGTAGGCGATCCCGTGGCCACCGCCGCCCTGCCCGTACCCCTCCTCGGCGCCGACGCCGACCGGTACAAGTACCGCTACATCATCGCGATCACGGTGTCGCTCGCGTCGGTGCTCGAGCTGCTCGACACCAGCATCGTGAACGTGGCGATCCCCCACATGATGGGGAACCTGGGGGCGACGCTCGACGAGATTGCTTGGGTGTCGACCGGCTACATCGTCGCCAACGTGATCATCCTGCCGATTACGGGCTGGCTGTCGGCGTTCTTCGGACGGCGCAGCTATTTCGCGGGCTCGATCGCGCTGTTCGTGGTGTCGTCGTTCTTCTGCGGCAACGCGCATTCGCTCGTCGCCCTCGTGTTCTGGCGGATCGTCCAGGGGCTGGGGGGTGGGGCGCTGCTCTCGACCTCGCAGGCGATCCTGTACGAGGAGTTCCCGCGCGAAGAGTACGGCACCGCCATGGCGATCTTCGGGGTGGGCGTGATGGTCGGCCCCACGCTGGGGCCCACCTTGGGCGGCTACATCACCGATGCGTTCGGATGGCCGTGGATCTTCTACATCAACATCCCGATCGGGATGCTGGCGCTCGCGTTGTCGCTCAGCTTCATTCAGGACTCGCGGTACCAGGTGAAGGCCGAGAAGGTCGACTACCCGGGCCTGCTGCTGCTCGCCATCGGCATCGGCACACTGCAGACGATGCTGGAGCGGGGCGAGCGGCTCGACTGGTTCGACTCACGCGAGGTCGTGATGTACGGCGTGATCAGCGCGGTTTCGCTGATCGCGTTCGTGTGGCACGAGCTCACGACTGAGCATCCGGTCGTGGACCTCCGCATCCTGAACAGCCGCCAGCTCGCCGTGGGCGTGGTGTTCGGCGGGGTGCTGGGGATCTGTCTCTACGCCACGGTGTTTGTGCTCCCGGTGTACTTGCAGAACCTCCAGAACTTCACCGCGGAACAGACCGGGTTCGTGATCCTGCCGGGCGCGCTGGCGAGCGCGTTCACCATGGCCACGATGGGTCGCTTCACGGGTAAGTTCGACGGGCGGCTGTCCATCCTGGCGGGGGTCTCGATCTTCGCCCTGTCGATGTGGAAGCACGCGCACTTTACCACCGACAGCGGCATGTCGGACTTCTTCTGGCCGCTGATCTTCCGTGGTGTGGGGCTCGGACTCATCTTCGTTCCGCTCACCAACCTGGCGCTCGCGGACCTCCCCATGAGCAAGATCCCGAACGGCACCGGGCTGTTCAACCTGATGCGCCAGCTGGGCGGGAGCGTGGGGATCGCGATCTCGGCGACGCTGGTGCAGCGGTTCACGGCGATCCATCGGGGCGATTTGATCGCCAACGTCACGCAGTTCAGCGAAGTGACGCGCGAGCGGCTCGCTGGCATCACGGCGCGACTCATTGCGACGGGCACGCCCGCTCCGCTCGCCGAGTCGAAGGCGCTGATGGTGCTGAACGGGCAGGTGACGAGGCAGGCGATGATGCTGTCGTTCGAGCAGCTGTTCCTGTTGTTCGGGGCGTGCTTCGTGCTGTCTCTGCCGCTCTTACTGCTGATGCACAAGAGCAAAGGAATGCCGGCGGCCGCTGCCGCGCATTGAGACACGTTGTCCCACGTGAATGGAGCGTGTATCTGTGAGGAAAGACAAGAAAGTACGCGTCGGGGAGCGCGCGCCGGATTTCACGCTGCCGGACCAAACGGGTAAGCCGGTGCTGCTGCGGGATCTCCTCGGTCGAGGGACCGTGGTGCTCTACTTCTATCCGAAGGACGAGACCCCCGGGTGCACGCTCGAGGCCCATGCCTTCCGGGACAGTTACGACCGGTTCACCGCCGCCGGCGCGGAGGTCGTGGGCATCAGCTCGGACTCGGTTGCGTCGCACCGCCGGTTCGCGGCGCGCCACGAGTTGCCGTTCCTCTTGCTCTCCGACCGTGGCGGCAGTGTGCGCGAGTTGTACGGCGTCGACAAGACGCTGGGCTTCCTGCCCGGCCGGGTTACGTACGTGATCGACAAGACCGGTGTGGTGCGGCGCACGTACTCCTCGCAACTGCGCGCCACGCGACACAGTCGGGAAGCACTGGAGGCGCTGGCTGCGTTAGGTGAGTACCAAGCTGCCGCCCGTGCCTGAAGCCCGTCAGGGCGTCAGCCTCACCGTCACCCGCAGCTCGCCCACACCCACGCCGCCGTCCTTGTCCGTCACTGTGACGCGGACGCGGTAGGTGGCCGGCAGGAAGTAGAGGTGGCTCGCCGTGATCGGGTCGCTCTGGCTCGAGGTCGAGCCGCTCTCGGTGAAGCCGTCACCCCAGCTGATGGTGTAGCGCCACGGCGCGTCGTTGGCGCCGGGATCGCTGAAGCGCGCCCGTAACGTGAAGGATCCGGGCATCATGCTCGCGTCCGGCCCCGCGTCGACCGTGGGTGGGATGTTGGCGATCGTCGCGGTCGCCGTGGCGGGATCGCTTGCCGCGCCGGTCGCGTCGGTCACAACGAGTGTGATGGTGTAGGTCCCGTCGGCGGCGTAGGCATGGATGGGCGCGACGCCGCTGCCGGTGCCGCCATCGCCGAAGCTCCAGGAGTACGTGAGCGGCGTGCTGCCGTCCGGACTGTAGGACCCCCTGCCGTCAACGGTGACCTGATCCTCCGACCGGTACGGTCCGCCCGCGCTCGCCGTGGGCGGCTGCCTGACGGTGACCGAGTTGGTGGTCGACCCGGTCGCGCCCCCGTCGTCGGTGACCGTGAGTCCGACGCTGTAGGCGCCCGACGCGGCGTAGCGGTGTGACGGATTCGGATCGGCGGACGTGGCGCCGTCGCCGAACGTCCACTGCGACGCCACCACGGTGCCGTCCGGGTCGTGGCTCGTGCCTGTGAACGCACAGCTGAGACCGGTGCAGGCGGCGCTGAACGACGCCTGCGGCGGCGTGTTCACCGGCGCGCCCGGCGCCCGATGGCACGGCGCGCCGCCCGAATCGGCAAAGGTCTGGCCCGCGTCGGGGATGAACTCCCACTCGTAGCTCGATTCTCTGAGCGTAAGCTTGAGGACGCCGTGCGCGCTGTTGTTCCTCGCCTCGGTGTTGGGGACGGAGGAAGCGAACTCCTCCAGCCCTGCGCCGCCCGTCCCCACGACGAACTCGCGGATGCCGTACGCGGCGTCGGCGACGCCGCTGGTGGTCTGGGGCGCGAAGCGCTGGTAGCTGTGGTCGTGCCCGGTCAGCACGACCTCGGTCCCGGCGTCGTACAGCGCCTGCCACAGCGGCTGAGTGCGGAGGTTGCCGCCGTGGGTCATTCCCGAGCTGAACAGCGGCTCGTGCCACATCGCCAACGTGCACTGCGACGGGTGCGCGGCGAGGTCGGCCCGGAGCCACTGCTCCTGGGTCGACCCGGCGGTCATCGTCTGGTAGTTGTTCAGGACGACGATGTGCCAGGCGCCCAGGTCGTAGCTGTAGTAGCCCAGCGCCGGGTCGCCCGCGGCGGCGCCGAAATACCCGAAGTAGCCCGTCGCATCGGGCGTGTAATAGTCGTGGTTCCCGGGCGTCGGCCGCGTACGCGCCTTGTGACGTCCCCAGGACGGGTCGTAGCAATCGGTGTACTCCGTTGCGGTCCCGTTGTCGTAGACGTTGTCGCCTAGCGTGAACACCGTCCCCGGGACGTCGTCGAGCAGGGCGGCGGTCTGCTCGTCGTATACGCCGCGGCACGTAGCGATATCGCCCGCGCCGACGAGGATCGCGGCGGTGCTCGGTGTCGTCGTGATCGTGGCGGTGCCCTGATGGCCTTCGACGGTCGCGGTGATCGTGGCGGATCCCGGCGCCCACGCGGTGACGACGCCGCGCGAAGTCACCCGCGCGACACTCGGGTCGCTCGACGTCCAGGTCGTCACGCGCTCCCCTACCGGCGCGCCGCTCGCATCCCGGGCGACCGCCGTCAGGCGGACCCGCCCGCCGACCTCCACGCTCGGGGACGGGGGTGACACATCCACCGACGACACGGGAGCGGGGGCCGAGGTATCGTGACACGAGCCGGTTCCGGAATCGGTGAACGTCTCATCGGAAACGGGAATGAAGCGCCAACTGTAGCCGCCGTCGTTCAAAGTGAGCTGCAGCACGCCGGCCGCACCGCTGTTGCGGACTTCGCTGTTCGCCAGCGCAGTGAGTGGGAACCGCTGCACGTCCATGCCGCCCGTCCCGACGGTGAACTGGCGGATGCCGCGGGGCGGATCGGCGGCGCCGTCCGGGTTCTGCGGCGCGAACCGCTCGTATACCTCATAGTGCGCGTTGAGTACCACCTCGGCCCCGGCGGCGTACAGGTCATCCCACAAAGGCTTGAGCTGGGGCAGAACCTTCACACCGGCCGAATTCGGCACCGAGCTGAAGCGGGGATGGTGCCAGTACGCGAGCGTGCACAGCGCCGGGTGGGTGGCGAGATCGGAGCGGAGCCATTGCTCCTGCGGTGAGTTGACCCGCATGTCGATCGCCGAGTTGAGCACGACGATGTGCCAGCTGCCGAGCTCGTAGCTGTAGTACCCGTTCCCTGAGTCCCCGGCGGCGGCACCGAAGTACTGCCAGTACGTCGCGGCCCCGGGGCTGTAATACTCGTGCGAGCCGACGGCCGGCCGGGTGCGCGCCCTAAACCGTCCCCACGACGGTCCGTAACAGTTGGTGAAGTCGGGGACGACGCTGTCAGAGCCGTACACGTTGTTACCGGCGGTGAAGACGGTACCGGGGATGGTATCGAGCAAGGCGGCGGTCGCCTCGTCCCCCCGTGCGTCGCAGCGCGCGATGTCGCCCGCGCCGACGAGCACGGCGCCGGTGGGCGCCAGCGTCGCGGCCCGCGGCCCGGTCGGCCCGGAACGCGACGCGTCCTCGGTGCACGTGAGGCAGGCGAGGAACAGCGCGCAGGCGACGACAGGGCGAAGCGGCGACATCGGGTCCGGGCCGGGTTGCCCGTCGTACGGGTCAAAGTTCGTGCCGATCTGGTGCAGGCCGAAAACGGCGCGCCGTGACCACCCGGAACGGGGCGAGCTGCCGCGCAGGGTCGACAGTGTGGGGGCGCTGCCGCACCAACCTTCTCGTCAGCGCGACGCCTCACTTCAGCTCGGCCATCGCTACCGTCACCAGCAGGGCGCGCACGATCCCCAGCGCGCCCTCGGTGTTTTCATACCACTCGGTCGCGAGGTGCGCGTCCCCGGCCTTGCCGCCCGCCCCCAGCGCGATCGCCGGGATGCCGAGGGCGATCGGCACGTTCGCGTCCGTAGAAGCGCTTGCCAGCTCGGCGTCGCGGCCCAGCACCCGGTTGGCCGCGACCGCCGCGAGGACGAGGGGATGGGTGCGCGGCGTGACGCCCGACGGCCGGTCGCCGACGGGCTGGTGCTCGAGCGTGAGCGGCGGCGTGCCGGGTGCGCGGCGACGGTTCTCGTCGTCGAGCGAGCGGTCCAGGGCGGCGCGCACGGTGACGTCGAGCTGGGCGAGCGCCTTGGGGTCTTCGCTCCGGAGGTCCAGGTCGAGCCACGCCTCCTGGGGAATGGAGTTGAGTCCGGTGCCTCCGCCCAGCCGAACGACGGCGCACGTGGTGCGCGGGGCGGGGGGGGCGGTGCGGGTGGGCAAATCGGCGAGCAGCGCGGTCGCGCGGCCCACCGCGTTCGCGGGGTTGGCGACGCCGAACGCGGCCCACGAGTGGCCGCCCGGCCCACGAAACGTCACGCGGTACCGCTTCGAGCCGAGCGCGCGGTGGACCACCCGCTCGAGCCCCGCCCCGTCGAGCGCGATGAACGCGGCGGGGGCCGCGTGCAAGGTCGCTCCACCGTTCCCACCGTCGAGGAGGTATTTCACGCCTCGCAGATCCCCCGACCCCTCCTCTCCCACCGTGGCGGCGAACAGCACCGGCCGAGCCGTGCGTACGCGTGTGACGACCATCGCCTCGGCGACGGCGACGAGCGCGGCCAGGCCGCGGGCGTTGTCGCTGATGCCGGGGCCCTCGAGCCGCTGGCCACGACGCTCGACGGCGACGTTCACCTCGGGCCCGAACACGGTGTCCAGGTGGGCCGACAGCACGACGGGGGCCCCGCCGTCACCCTTTCCCCTTCCCGCTTCCCCGGGCGTCCACCCGTGCACGTTTCCGACTTCGTCGATCGCGACGTCGTGCAGGCCGACGTCGCGGAACAGCTCGGCCACGCGCGCGGCGCGGCGGCCCTCGGCGCCCGTCGGCGCCGGAATCGCGCACAGCGCGGCTTGCCGCGCGAGCGTGACTTCGTCGGTGCGCTCGAGGTGAGAGCGCGCGGCGCGGACGCGGTCGTGCGCGAGCAGGCGCGAGATGGTCTGATCCACCACTGCACGCTAACTGCCTTGACGGTGCCGGGCGAGAGGGCGACACTAGGGTCATGGACGAGCGCGAGCTGATTTACGACTGGAACCAGAGCGGCGGCGGGCCGGCGCTCGACTGGTCGCGGGCGCGGGTCGACCTGAACGACGAGACGCTGCGGGACGGGCTGCAGTCCCCCTCGGTCCGGGACCCCTCGATGGAGGTGAAGCGGCGGCTGCTCCATCTGATGGCCGAGCTCGGCATCGTGGCCGCGGACATCGGGCTCCCCGGGGCGGGACCCCGCGTGGTGGAGCAGGTGCGGGTGCTCGCCCGGGAGATCCGAGACCAGAAGCTCCCCATCTTTCCGAACTGCGCCGCCCGCACCGTGATCGCGGACGTGGAGCCGATCGTCCGGGTTGCCGAGGAGGTAGGGATTCCGATCGAGGCTGCCACCTTCATCGGCTCCTCCCCGATCCGGCAATACGCCGAAGACTGGACCCTGGACCGCATCCTCACCGCCACCCAGGAGGCGGTGTCGTACGCCGTCAAGCACGGCTTGCCGGTCATGTACGTCACCGAGGACACGACCCGGGCCAAGCCCGAGGCCCTCAAGGCGCTGTACGGCGCGGCGATCGATTGCGGCGCGACGCGGATATGCTTGGCGGATACGGTCGGTCATGCGACGCCGGACGGCGTCAAGGCGTTAGTCAAATTCGTCAAGCAGGAGATCGTCAAGCAACACCGTGTGAAGATCGACTGGCACGGACACCGCGATCGCGGGCTAGGGCTGATCAATTGTCTGGCGGCGATCGAGGCCGGGGTCGATCGGGTCCACGCCACCGCCCTGGGTGTGGGCGAACGGGTGGGCAACGCCGAAATGGATCTCTTGATCGTCAACTTGAAACTGTTGGGCGCGCATCGGCACGACATCGCCAAGCTGCCGGAGTACTGCCGTCTGGTGGCCGACGCGGTAGGGGTGCCGATTCCGGTGAACTATCCGGTGCTCGGTGCCGATGCGTTTCGTACCGGCACCGGCGTGCACGCGGCGGCGATCATCAAGGCGAAAAAGAAGGGCCACGCCTGGCTCGCCGACCGGGTGTACAGCTCGGTGCCCGCCGAAGAGTTCGGGCTCGAGCAGAAGATCGAGATCTCACCCGTGTCGGGCCTGTCCAACGTGAAGTACTGGCTCGAGACCCACGGCTACGACGCCGAGGACGAGGCGGCGTGCCGCGTGCTGTTCGAGGCGGCGAAGCGCACCGATCGGGTGCTCTCGGACGAAGAGTGCCACCGCTTGGTCAGGCAAGGGGCATGGCGGTAGGGACGTTCCGCGAAATCGAGAAGGCGTACTTCGATCTGCGGTGGCACTTGGACCCCGTCGCCGCCACCCAGGCCGGAGTGAAGGCATACGACGACCGGTACGGGCGCTACAGCCCGCCGGCCCTCGTGCCCCACCTCGCCGCCCTGAAGTCGCTCGCCGCCGCGCTCGAAGAGACCACTGCCGACGAGCTGGAAGACGAAATCGACCGGACCGCCCTGCTGAACGAGATCCGCGTCGTGCTGCGCCGCTTCGAGCACGAGCGGCCGCAGGCCAAGAGTCCGGCGTTCTGGCTGAACCATCTGCTCGGCGGGCTGCACTTCCTGCTGGGGCGCGGCGACCGGAGCGACGAAGAGCGTGCCGGCGCTCTGGTCGGACGGCTGGAGGACGTGCCGCGCCTGCTCGACGACGCGCGCGCCGCACTGGTCGCGCCGGTACGGGTATTCGTCGAGACGGCGCTGCGGATCAACGCGGGAGGGCTGCGGTTGGTGCGCGGGATCGGCAGCGCCATCCCGGACGCCCCCCCCGGACCGGGCGACGCCTTGCGGGCAGCGGTCGAGCAGGCGGCGGAGGCGATGACGGCGTTCGAGCGCGATCTGGAGCGGTGGCTCGAGACGGCTGCGGAGGAGTTCGCGCTGGGCGAAGAGGACTTCGACTTCCACCTGCACTACGAGCACGCGCTGCGCGACACCGCCCCGGAGCTGTGGCGCTACGGGCTCCATCTGAAGGAGGAAGTCGAGGCCGATCTCGCGCGCCGCGCCGCGCGGCTCGACGGCGGCCAGCGCTGGCAGGATGTGGCCGACCGGCTGCGCGCCGATCATCCCCCCGCCGCCGGGCTGGTGGAAGCCTACGCCCGGGAGATGGTGCGGGCCCGCGACTTCGTGGCGGAACGCGGGCTCGCGCCGATCCCCGACGCCCCGCTCGACGTCGTGCCCACGCCGGCCTTCATGCGACCGGTGATTCCCTTCGCCGCGTACGACAGCCCCGGCGCGTACTCGAGCGACCGGACCGGCTGGTTCTACGTCACCCTGCCCGATCCGGCCCTGTCGGCGAGCGCGCAGGAACGCATTCTCCGCGACCACTGTCGCCACGAGCTCGCCGCTACGGCGCTGCACGAAGGCTACCCCGGCCATCACCTCCAGCTGGTGCACGCGCAGCAACAGCGGTCCGACACGCGCAAGAACGTGTGGACGCCGGTCACGGTCGAAGGGTGGGCGTTGTATTGCGAAGACATGATGGGGGAGGAGGGATTCTACCGGTCGGAGGAGGAGCAGTTCTTCCAGCGCGTGCACCTGTTGTGGCGCGCCGTACGGGTGCTGCTCGACGTGGGGTTGCATACCCGCGGGATGACGTTCGCCCAAGCGGTGGACTATCTCGCGACCCACGCCAACGTGGAGCGGACCAACGCGGAGGGAGAGGTGCGGCGCTACTGCGCTGAGCCGGCGTATCCGCTGAGCTATGCGGTGGGGCGGCGCGAGCTGCTGAAGCTGCGCGACGACTTTCACGCGGCGCGGGGCGCGGCGTTCACTCTACGGGGCTTCCACGACGCGGTCCTCGAGTACGGCGGCCTGCCCGTCGCGCTGATGCGGTGGGGCATGGGGCTCGATGACCGGTAGCAGCGCCGCGGCCTCCCGGCTGCCGCGGCCCGTGAAGGTGTTCGGGTTCGTCTCGCTGCTCAACGACTTCGCGAGCGAGATGGTCTACCCGCTGCTGCCGGCGTTCGTCACGGGCGTGCTCGGCGCGGGCCCGCAGGCGCTCGGCGCACTCGACGGCGCGGCCGAGTTCGCGGCATCGGTCGTGAAGTTCGCTGCGGGACGGCTCGCGGACCGGCCGGCGCGCCGCGGGCCGCTCATCGTGCTGGGCTACGCGATCGCCGTGCTGGTGCGCCCGATCATCGCCGTCACGGCAGCCGCGTGGCAGGTGATCGGGCTGCGGGTAGTGGACCGCATCGGGAAGGGCATCCGCACACCGCCGCGGGATGCGTTGATGGCGGATGTCACGCCCGCACCGCTCCGGGGCCGGGCGTTCGGGCTGCAGCGCGGGATGGACCACGCCGGCGCGGTGCTCGGTCCGCTCACCGCGTGGTGGCTGCTTACGTCGGGAAGCGCGAGCCTGCGGACCGTGATTGCTTGGAGCCTGGCGCCTGGGATCCTGGTACTGGCTCTGGCGACCTGGGCGGTAACAGGCGGTCAGGGGCGGTATGGGGCGGTAGGCGCGGGCCAAGCCTCGGACGACATACCGCCCCGTACCGCCTCCTACCGTCCCTTGCCGCCCGCCCTATTCGCGATCTCCTTCTTCTACCTCCTCCGCATGCCCGAGACGCTACTGATCCTGCGATCCCAGCAGCTCGGCGTCTCGACGGCGGCAGTGCTGTTGCTTTGGGCGGCACTTCACCTGGTGCGCTCGTCGGCGAGCTTCGCGGGCGGTCGCCTCACCGACCGCATCGGCCCGAGTCGCACCATGTGGCTGGGGTGGGTCGCCTATGCGGCGATCGCGGCCGGCTTCGCGGTGGCGCGCGGCGCCGGCGCGGCGTGGACGCTGTTCCTGGCGTTCGGGATCGTGGCCGGCCTCACCGAAAGCTCCGAGCGGGCGCTCGTCGCGCAATTCGCCGGGACCCGCCAGGGGAGCGGATTCGGGATGTACCACGGCGTGACCGGCCTGGCGGCGCTCGCCGGCGGCATCGGGCTGGGCGCGGTGTTTCAAGCGTACGGCGCCGCCATGGCCTGCTTCGGCAGCGCGGCGGGGGGCGTCGCGCTGGGGATCGCGTGGCCGATGGTGGGGAGGCGACGTTAGGAGCCGAGCATGAACATCCGGGCATTCCTCAATCTGTTGGTCGTGGCCCTCGCAGCCACCGCGCCGAGGCTCGCGGCCCAGGCCCTGCCGCAGACGACCGCCGAGCGGACTAACTACGCCGCCACGTCCACTAACGCGGATGTGGGCGCCTTCCTCGACAGCCTCGGGCTCGCCGGGGCACCGGTGGCGGTTTCCGAGATGAGCAGCTCCGCACTCGGCAAGCCGATCTACTTCGTGATCGCCTCCGACCCGACCGTGACGTCCCCGGGCGCAGCGGCGGAGTCCGGGAAGTTGGTGGTTTACCTCCAGGCGAACATCCACGGCGGCGAAGTGGAGGGGAAGGAGGCCGTGCTCGCACTGCTGCGCGAGCTGGCGGGACCGCGACGCGACCTGCTGCAGAGGCTCGTGGTCCTCGTCGCGCCGGACTACAACCCAGACGGCAACGACGCCTTCGGCCCGCAGGCGGTGAACCGCTCCGAGCAGAATGGCCCGGCGGTGGTCGGACAGCGCCCCGACGGGAAGAACCTCGACCTGAACCGCGACTACTTCAAGGCCGAGGCACCCGAGACCCGCGCGTCCCTCGCCCGCGTCTACACCACGTGGGACCCGGCGCTGATGGTGGACCTCCACACCACCGACGGCACATTGCACGGCTACCAGCTCACCTACGCCCCGCCGCTCGATCCCAACGGGCCGGCCGGGCCCACTGCCTACGTGCGAGACCGGATGCTCCCCACGCTCCGCCAGACGCTCCAGGACAAGTACCGGGAGCCGATCTTCGACTACGGCAACGTGGAGACCCAGCAGACGCCACAGAGCTGGGATACTTACGCGCCGCTCGGTTGGTACGGCACCAACTACCTGGGCTTGCGGGGGCGGATGGCGATCCTGTCGGAGGCGTATTCGCACGCCGACTTCAAGACCCGCGTGCAGGTGACGCACGACTTCCTGGTCGAGATTCTCGATTACGCCGCGCGGCACGGCGATGAGATCCGCCGCCTCGAGCGCGAGGCCGATCGCCAGACGGCGCTGGAAGGCGCGGGCACAGGCACGCGACCGTCACTGGCCGTCGCCTACAAGCTCGCGTCGCGCGGCGTCGAACCGGTGCGGCTGGAGGTGACGCAGCAGGTCCGCACGTACCCGCTTCCGGTAAAGGACCGCTTCGTCGATTCTCTCACCCGCCCGTTGCCGGCAGGTTACTTCCTGCCGGCGGCGGACAGCGACGTCGCCGCCCTGCTCCGCCTCCACGGCATCCAGGTGCAACGCCTCGCCCGAGAGTGGACCGACACGGTGGAGGTCCTGACGGGGACCGAGCTCAAGCCGGCGACGCGGGAGTTCCAGGGACACCATCTGCTGGAGGTGACGGGGACCTGGGCGCGTGCGCCGCGCCGCGTGCCGGCGGGCGGCTATTTCGTGTCCACGGCACAACCGCTCGGCAGGCTCGTCTTCGCCCTGCTCGAGCCGGAGGGGTTCGGTCTGGCGCGCTGGGGCGCGTTCAGCGCGGGCTCCACCTCCGGGCTGGAGTTCCCGGTATGGCGTGCGGGGCGCGCGCCCCGCGCGCCGTCACGGGTTCTCCCCTAGGCCGTTACGGGTCGACGTCTGCGTCGTCCTCGAACGCGAACGACCCGCCGCTCCCCGTGCCGCTCGCCCGCTCGACGCGCAGCACCCGAGACAACGTCTTGCCGTCTACGGTGATGCTCACGAGGTAGTCGCCGCTCGGGACGGCGGGCGTGCCACCGCCGAACCCGCCGAATCCTCCGCCCCCGCCCCCAGCTGTGCGACCAAACGCCTGGGCGATGAACCCGAGCCCGCCCAGCCCGCCCCCGCCCCCGCCCCCCCCGCCGGGGCCACGCTGGCTGGGGAGGGCGACGCGGATCAGCTGGCCCAGCGTGCCGAGGAAGCCCACGTCAGGCTGCTCCGCGCCGGACTCGCCGCCTTCCTGTTGCTGCGCAGCCGGGCCGGCCGTCGCCCCGGGCGCGCGGGGCGTCGTCTCACCCGGGCGCTCAACGAACCGCGCGGCGCTTAACGTCACAGCACCCCCACCGCCACCGCCACCGCCACCGCCACCACCTCCGAACCCGAATCGCTGCGCGAGGCCCTGCAGATCACCGGCCAGCAGGGCCGTCTTCAAGGGCCCGAGCATCTGCGCATTCGTGCCCGCCTTCTCGAGCGAGTCAAACACCACTTGGATGCGACGCACGATCAGCGTCGAGTCCCGGCGCTGCGAGGGGGACAGCGGCTGCGGGGGTGGCGTGCGACCCTGGAATCCCCAGGTCGCGCGGTGCAGTCCCGCCCCGCCCGGGCCGTTGACGGTGCGCACCGTGTCGCCGCGCACGTCCCGGATCACGACCTTGGTCTGCGTGCGCCGGTCGCCGCCGGTCAGCCGGTAGACGATCTCGGCGCCGTATTGCGGGCTCGGCGAGACGAACTGCTTGTGACCCCCGCTCGTATTGGCGCGCACGGCCTCGCCGTACTCGTAGGCCGTCTTGGGCTCGAACAAGTATGCGCTCGCCGCGAGCACGCTGTCCGCGAGCTGCTCGAGCGCCGCCACGTCCACGATCCAGATCCCCCGGCCGTGCGTCGCCGCGATCAGCTCGTGCTCGCGCGGGTGGACCTTGAGGTCGTGCACCGGCACGACGGGCAAGCCGGTCATGAACTTCTGCCACGACGCGCCGCGGTCGCGCGAAACGTACGCGCCCACGTCGGTCCCGACGTACAGCACGGTGCGGTTGAATGGATCCTCGCGCACCACGTGCACGTAGTCCGGTCCCCCGGTCGGCAGGTTGTGGCTGATCGCCGTGAACGTCTTGCCGAAGTCCGTGGTGACGTAGACGTAGGGCGCGAAGTTGTTGGTGCGGTGGCCGTCGAACGTCACGTAGAAAGTGGCCGTGTCGAAGTGCGAAGGCTCGATGCGGCTCACGTAGGTGCCCGCCGGCACGCCGGGGAACCGACCCGTGAGATTCTCCCAGTTGCCGCCGTCGTTGCGCGTGAGCCAGACGTTGCCGTCGTCCGTGCCCGCGTACAAGAGGCCGGGGCGGACCGGCGACTCGGCGAGCGCCACGATGGTGCAGAACGTCTCCGCGCCGGTGACGTCGGGGGTGATCCCGCCCGTCGTGTGCGTGCTGACGCCGATCTTCATGGTGTCGCGCGTGGTGAGGTCGGGGGAGACGGGATAGAGGCTCTCGCCGCGATTGGTGGACTTCATCACCTTGTTCGAGCCGGCGTAAAACGTCGTCGGCGAGTGCGGTGAGAGGAAGAACGGCGTGTTCCAGTTCCAGCGCAGATCGGCCTCGGCCGAGTCCGCGAGCTGACGCCGGCGCAGATCGGCGAGACGCTTCTGCTGCGTCGACGTGGACGGTTTGGTCGTGTCGGGGCGCTCGATGATGATCGAATCCTCGAACACCTGGTAGCGCGGCCGCCAATTGGGCTTCTGGAGCGAGGTGCGCTCGCCCGTGGCGAGGTTCAGGCGCCCCATGTTGCCGCCCTGGGATTCCGAGTAGACGATGTTCGGGTCGGTCGGGTCCTGGGCGGTGTAGAAGCCGTCGCCGCCGCCGATGGTGATCCAGTCGGCGTTGGTCACGGCGCCCTGGCGATGGCGGCTCGGCCCGCACCAGGAGCCGTTGTCCTGCAGCCCAGCGCACACGTGATAGGGGAACGCCATGTCGTAGCTGACGATGTACGGCTGCGCCAGCGTGATGACGTTCACAAAGTCGTAGTTCCCACCCTTGTCCCACGTCTGCGACACGCCACCGTCGTCGCCCACGATAATGTGGCTCGCATCGGTGGGGTCGATCCACATCGCGTGATGGTCGACGTGGATCCCCTGCGTTGCCAGGCCGACGGTCTTGCCGCCGTCGTTCGAGTAGTTGACCGGCGTGGACGACCAGTACACGCGATTCGGGTCCTTCGGATCGACGCGGACTTGAGAGTAATAGAAGGGGCGGACGTCGTTGTCGTTCGTCTTGGTCCACGTCGCTCCGCCGTCGGCCGAGCGGTACAGACCGGAGGGCCGCTTCTGCGCGGCGTTGGCTTTATCGGTCTTCTGATTGGGCGCGGTATCCGCTTCGACCAGGGCGTACACCACCTTCGCATCGCTCGGCGCGATGGCGAGGCCGATGCGGCCTTTCATCGTTTCCGGGAAGCCGCCGGCTTTCACTTCGGTCCACGTCTTGCCGCCGTCACCGGTCTTCCACAGAGCGCTGCCCGGGCCCCCGCTCTTCAGGAAATAGGGTCCCCGCACCCGCTCCCAGCTCGAGGCGAACAGCACCTCGGGGTTGGTGGGGTCCATGGCGATATCGATGAACCCCGCCTTGTCGCTGATGAATTTGACGAGCTGCCACGTCTGGCCGCCGTCGGTCGTCTTGTAGAGGCCGCGCTCGGGGTTCGCGGTCCAGGCTTGGCCGAGCGCCGCGACGTACACGATGTTCGGGTTGGTCGGGTGCACCACGATGCGGCCGATGGCGCCGGTCTTCTCGAGGCCCGCGAGCTTCCAGGTGAGCCCGCCGTCGCTCGACTTGAAGATGCCGCAGCCCGGGGAGATCGTGTTGCGGGAGTCTTCCTCCCCGGTGCCCGCCCACACCTGCAGCGTGTCGCTCGGCGCGATCGCCAGCTCGCCCATCGAAATACAGGGCTGGTTGTCGAACACCGGCCGGAATGACGTCCCGGCGTTGGTGGTCTTCCAAATCCCGCCCGCGGCCCCGGCGACGAAGAACGTCTTCGAGGGGCTCGGGATACCCACGACGCTCGACACGCGCCCGCCCATGTTGGCCGGTCCGACGTTGCGCCAGCGGAACCCGGCGAGCAGGGTGGAGTCGAGTGGGGCGGCGGTCTGCGCGGCCAGGGGCGGCAGGGCGGGGGAGACGAGCGCGAGGACGGCGAAACGGGCCCAGCGGCGTCGGGACATGACGGCCTCAGGAATGAAGTGGAAGGGTGCGACGGCGCACCGAAAGAAATACGCGCGAGGGGGGCCGGGCGTTAGTCCCCCGCTCGGCTGGAGCTGGGCCGTTGATCGCGCGTTGACGCACCGCGCTACAGTTGTGGTCTGCCGCCTAGCGAGGTGATATGTTGCGCAGTGTGAGCGCCTCGCTTCCACTGACTGCCGCAGACGTCGAGCGCATGTCCATTCCGGACAAGCAGGTCGAGCTCGTGCGGGGGCAACTCATGGTGCGGGAGCCCCCCGGGACCTGGCACGGGGCCGTCGCGGCGAACCTGGCTTACCTCTTGGGCGACTTTGTCCGTCGGCACGGGCTGGGCTTGGTGTTCGCTCAGGACACGGGGTTCAAGATCGGATCCGATCCCGACACGGTGCGCGCGCCGGACGTCGCGTTCGTCGCACGCGACCGTACGGGGCTCATCCAGGCGCAGGGATACGCGGAGCTGGCGCCCGATCTACTCGCGGAAATCCTGTCGCCCGACGACCGACCCGCGGACGTGCTCGCCAAGGTGGCGGACTGGCTCGGGGCGGGGACGAAGCTCGTGTGGGTGATCGACCCCGAGCGGTCGGAGGCTCGGGTCTACCGGCGCGACGGGAGCCTCTCGATCCTGCGGGAGCACGATTCGCTGGATGGCGAGGACGTGCTCCCGGGATTTGCCTGTCCCCTACGGGCCGTTCTGGCTCGCTAAGCCTCCTCAGTGCTCGTGCCGATCGTGGTGGGGTCGGCCACGGTGGCCGCGGTCGTCGTCCGGCGCGTGGAGCCTAGTGCGCGTGGTGACCCAGATGTCGAACACGCACGGTCCGGTGGAACTGGTGCACCCAACGGCGCCCGGGCGGGTCGACTGGAAGTAGAGGGTCGTGCCGTCGAACGACAGGGCGGGGCGAGCATCGACCAGTGTCGTGTTGACAGTCGGCCCGAGATTCACAGGAGGCGACCAGGGATCTGACGTGCTGGCGCGCGTTGCAACCCACAGGTCGAGAGCGCCGAGCGTCCCCGTGCGATCGCTGGCGAAGAAGATCTCTAAGCCGTCCCGCCGGATGGCGGGTTGCCGGTCGACAGACGTCGAGTTGAGTTCGACAACCGGCGCGCGCGGCCCGTAGGATCCGTCCGACAGCAGGGTGCTCGAGTAGATGTCGGTCGCGCCTGTGCCGATCGGCCCCGACCCGAAGAACAGGATACTCGTCGCGTGGTCCTCAAAGGGGTCCGGGGTTTGGTCATCATCGGTGCCGTTGACGCCACCCCGGAGATTCACCGGAGGCTGCCACGCGAAGTCGTCTCGCCAGTCGTGACGTCGAGAGACGTAGATGTCGTGACCGCCAATACCTCCCGGGCGGTCACTGCTGAAGAACAAACGGCGCCCGTCGCTAGACAGCCTGGGCGCTTGCTCGTTGGCGGTGGTATTGATGGTGGGGCCCAGATTCCGCGGCGGCCCCCAGGGATCGTCGGTATGCGCTCGCTGTGAGACGTAGATGTCGGCCCCGCCGATACTCCCCGGGCAGTTGCCGCAGTGAAAATAGAGGCTGAGCCCGTCCCTGGAGAGGGACGCGGCCTGCTCGATGAAGGCTGTGTTGACAGGTGGGCCGAGGTTGACCGGCGCGGACCAGTCGGAAAACTGGAGCGGATCGTCGGCTTCATGCCGCGAAGCGAGCAGACCTGGGGGGACCGGCTGGGTGGGCGCGCTGGTCGAGTCGTCGCGGCAGCTGGCCAGGGCGAGCGCGAGCAGCAGCGCGCCGTGTGCGGATGCGGACCTCATGGACCCTCCTCGCTTAAGGTCGTCGCAGCGTGCGGGTGGGAACCGTGGAAGTCTCCGCACGCCCCTTTAGACGGACCGCGGCGGGAGGGTTGCTACAAGTCTCCTGAGTGAATGCCGGTCTGCTCCAAGCTTCGCCGCAGCGTGCCGAGTGCCCGGTGTACCCGGCTGTAGAGAGCCTTGGGATTTGGGAGGCCGAGGAGGCGAGCGGCCTCGGCGGCCGGACGGCCGTCCGCCGCGCTGCGGTTCGGGCGCCGGCGGCGGACCGAGCTCGCGCAGCACCCGCCCACGGCGCCCCGCTGTTGCCGCCTTGTGCGTCTCGCGTAGCTCGCTCAAGAACCGGCCGAACGGGAGATCCGGCGCCTCGCGGGCGCGGAGCAGTTCGTACGCCTCGACGCTGCTGCGGCGCTCGAAGAACACCAGCTCGAAGATGCGGCGCCGCAGGGCCGGCAGGCGCTCCGCCAGGGCCGAGAGTCGACGCCGGCCGTGGCGATGGCGGAACCAGTCGATCGTGAGGTGGCGGACGACGGTGACCAGCCAGGTGGAGAAGCGGGCGCTGTGGATCGGTTGCTCGACGTAGCAGCGCAGCCGCGCGAGGTCGTCCTCGCGCAGGACCTCGCACACCCGCGCGAAGACGTCCATGACCTCGTCGTAGTCCTGAGCGTAATGCCGGATCGCCGCGAAGATCAGCCGGCGGTACCGCTCCAGCAACCGGTCCCACGCGGCTTCCGGCCGGCCACCTTGCAGCTCGATCACCCAGTCTTCCATCGCGCCCCCGCACGGCGTGGCGCTGGATATAAGGCGGCCGGTGAGGGCGTCAAGCCCTGCTCAGGGCTATCGCGCTGGCGCGGCAAGGCTTGCGCCAGTACGATTCCTCATCTTCGATCGGGACGAGGCGGTGGCAGGTCTGGAAGGGGTTGGTGGCGGGCGTCGCGACGGAGTAGCGGCGGATGACCGCCTGGTGCGCTTGGAGCGGGCGGGTCTCGTGCGGCGGGCGACGCGACCCCTGTTCCTCGAGCGCCTGCGCGCCGCGGCGCCGCGGCCTAAGGCCAGTGTGCTCGACGCCCTGCGCGAGGAGCGGCATAGCGGCCGATGAAGTTCTGGGACAGCGCGGTCCGTGCCGTCCGCGCGGTAAATGCGCGCGTCCCGCCGGACCTGGTCGAGGAGCCACACGACCCGCACGCCCGCGCTCAGCCACTGACCCACCTTCTCCAGCACTTCGCCGGGGCTGTCGCTGGGTGAGAGGATCTCGGCCACCCAGTCGGGCGCGAGCTCGGCATAGCCTTCCTGCGGGATGTGCACCAGCCCCTCGCGCGCCACGAAGGCGACGTCCGGCGCCCGCACGGTGTCGGGGTCACGCTCGATCTTGAAGCCCGTATCCTGAGCGAACACGTGGCCCAGGTCGTGCCGTTCGACGAAGGCGCCCACTCGCAAGGTGAGCCGTGCGGCGCGGGCGCGTGGCCGGTCCCGGGGGGCTCCCGCACGATCAGCACCCCGCGCACGAGCTCAGCCGTTTTGCCGGGCTCGCGGAAATGGAGCAGGTCGTCCGCCGTCTGCATGGCCGCTGGCGGCATGGCCGAAACGTAACGCCGTGGCGAATCCACGGGGACCGAGGATGCGACGCGGGCGTCAACCGGGCGTCAACGCCGGCGCCAGGTCTTAGTGCGCGCTCGGCGTGCGGGTGGCCATCCAGATGTCGAGGCCACCCACGCCGAGCGGTCGATCGGAGGCCCACACGAGCGTCCGGCCGTCATGCGAGAGACTCGGTTGCTGGTCGAACGCCGTCGTGTTCAACGGCGCTCCGAGATTCACCGGTGTGGACCACGGCTCGCGGACGCTTTGGCGAGTGGCGACCCAGAGATCCGCAAATCCGAGCGTGCCGGAGCGGGGGGAATGAAACAGCAGCTCCCTGCCATCGGCGCGCACAGTCGGTGCCGCGTCGTTCACGATCGAGTTGAGCTCTACAGCGAGAACGGCGGGGCCGCGGGTCTGACCGTCCCGCGTTATCGCGGCGACGTAGAGGTCCTGTGCCTGCGTAGTCGCATCTCCTCTGGTGAAATAGAGGTTAGCCGACCCGTCCTCTGCGCTCTGTAGGTAGGTGGGCGCGTTCTCATCCGCCGACGTGTTGACGTCGGGTCCGAGCGCCTCCGGCGGTCCCCAGCCGACGTCGTCGTTCGGGTCCGCTCGCCGCGACACGTAGATGTCGTTGCCTCCCAGGCTTCCGGGCCGGTTGCTGTGGAAGAACAGCAGATGCCCGTCCGCCGAAAGGTCCGATCCCGCTTCGACGCCGGAGGTGTTGATGACGGACCCGAGGTTGACCGGCGCTTCCCAGGGACAATCCTCGCAGGCACGCCGGGCGACCCAAATGTCGTTGCCGCCCTGGCCGCCGGCCGGTCGGTTGGACGTGAAGTACAAACTCAGTCCATCTTTTGACAGGTTCGGCTGAGCGTCGATAAACGTGGAGTTGATCGTCGCTCCGAGATTTACCGGCGCGGACCACTCGGAGTTGGCGAACGCCATGGCCTGGAGCCCGGGCGCCGCTGGGCCGGACTCCGATGCGCATGCGACGAGCAGCGTCAGGCACGCGAGCGACGCCACGTTGGTAATCAGTACGCGGTTCATGGCTTACCTCCCGTCTGCATCGGCCGCCGAGTGGCCGGCGCTCGCGACGTCGAGCCGTGGGGCGGCGTGGTGGGGCCTAGGGGGCGTCGCGGAGCCGCCATCCTTGACGGCGTCGCCGCAGCACGCTTGAGAGACGGCGTGAGGTTGGGCGCTGGCCGTGACGTCGACCGCACGCGCGCAATGCTGGAGCTCGCTGGCGGCGTCGGGAATACTTCGTTTGACCAGTCGGAGTAGCCGCCGTCCTTGACGGCCACGACAAAGTACGCGTAGCAATAGGTGCAGTACGGGTCCGCGTAAGCGACGGTGGTGGTGTTGGACGCAAGCGACGCCACGGCGTACACGTTTCCGTAGCCATCGTCCACCCATACTTCGTAGCCATCCTCGACGGCGGAGTTGTCGGTCCATGCGAGGTTCACGGTCGTCGCATCGACCGCAGCCACGGTCAGGCCCGTCGGGCCCGCGGGCGGAGTTGTGCAGGCGGTATTCGAGGGTGGCGAGTCGCCGAGGTTGTTGAACGCGAACACCCGATAGCACGCCTGTTGCTCGGCCGACAATCCTGCCTCGTTGAAGTAGTACTCGTCGATTGCGGTGGTGGCGGCCGTCACCCAGTTCCCAGTGCCGTCGCTTGAGCGTTCGATGCGGAATCCTGCCTCGTTGCTGGACTGGTCGAGCCACAAGCCGTACACGCTGCTGCTCGACGTCGGTTGCACGCCCAGGCCCGATGGAGCGGCGGGCGGTTTCGTGGCGAGCACCACCTGGACGGGATCTGTGTCATAGGACGATCCGCCATCCTTCATCGCGTGCACCGCGTACAAGTACGTGTTGTCGGCCGTCAGCCCGGCGTCGTGATAGACCGTGGTGTTGGCCGGCAGGGTCGCGACGATGCTCCAGTCGGCCCCCCCACCAGCGCGCCACACCCCGAACCCGTCCTCGACCGCGGAGTTGTCGGTCCACGACAGGTCTACCGAGGTGCCACCAACCGGGTTCGCCTTGAGGTTCGTCGGCATGGCCGGCATGGCAGTGCAGTCGACGTTGGACGGGTCGGAGTCGCCGTACGAGTTCACGGCAAACACACGGTAGCAGGCCGGCCGGTCGTCGTACGTGTAGTTCACGAGGTAGTCCGCGAGGGACGTCCCGTTCGCACTCGTCGTACCGACGGCGGTCCAGGGCCCGGCGCTGGTCGCCGCGCGCTCGACGCGGAATCCGGTCTCGTCGGAAGAGTTGTCGGACCAGCTGACGTCGAACAAGTAGAAGCGTGGCACGGCGTTCACAGCGGACGGCGCTCGCGGGACCGGTGGGGCCGGCGTGGTCGCGCAGGCGGTCGTCGAGAACGGGGAATAGCTCCTGTTGGGTCCGCTCACCTTGAAAGCACGGACCTTGTAGCAGTACTGTGTCGCTCCGCTCAGCCCCCCGTCGGGGTAGCTGGTGACGCCGGCCCCCGTCGAACTCCGCAGCGCGAAGGTGCCGCTCGGCCCTGTGGTCGAGCGGTAGACCTCCGAGCCGCTCGCGTTTTTCGAGTTATCCTGCCAGGCGAGGTTTATCTGGCTGAACCAGACCGCAGTGGCGGTGAGCACCGCCGGCGTGCTCACGACGGCGAAGCTCGGCGCGAGGGGCTGGCGCCCGTCACAGCCGATCAAGGAGAGCAGCATCAGCGACCAGGCGACGGAAACGCGACGCAAGTTCATACGAGCCCTCCCCGATCTGAGCACTGCGCGGCGAAGCTCAAGAGCGGTATCGAGCCTCGCGTGCTGCGTGGACGCCTCAGTGAGACGGACGGCGACGCGGGGGTTGCTCGGGAGGGACCGTGTGGCTTGGCAAGACGGTTTATCGAGATGACGCGCGATCAGCGTGCTACGGCTGACCGCCCACCTTGACCGGATTAGGTTCGTACGGGGTGAGCGTGCCCAGGCCCAGCTGCCCCATGTCGTTGCGGCCCCAGCAGTAGCCGACCCGGTCATTCGTGACGGCACACGAATAGCCGATCCCCACGGTGATCTGTGTGAATACGAGACCATGCTGATCCGGCGGGCTGAGGCCCAAGCAGTGGATCGTGCCGCTGGCATCGAGACCGCAGGTGCCGTAAGGGGCGGGACCAGAGGCAAGGGCCACGAGGGTGAATCCATTGGTCCACCGTAGCGGCCTTAGGCTCCCGCCGTTCAACGACCCCCAGCAGTACGCGTCCTCGCTTGACGTGACGCCACACGTGTGCGTTTCCCCCGCGCTGAGCGCGGTGAACGTGAGCCCGCCCGCCACCGGACGAGGGGTCTCGCTACTTAGGGTGTCGCCGGTGCCGAGCTGGCCGGAGGAGTTGCTGCCCCAACAATACGCCACGCCGCCGGCCGTCAGCGCGCAGGTGTGCGACAGACCGGCGCGGATCGCCGCGAAGGTCAATCCGCCCGGTACCGGTACCGCATCGGGAGTCTTGCTCCAGTCCAGCCCAGTCCAGCAATACGCGGCGCCGCCGCCCGTGAGGCCACACGTGCGCCACCCGCCCGTACTGAATGCGGTGAACTTGAGCCCCCCCGCGACTGCGACCGGCGTCGCGCTGCACGCGCCGTTGGGGCAGGTGTCTTGTCCCGTCCGGTTCAAACCCCAGCAGTACGCCGCGCCGCCGCCGTCCAGGCCGCACGTGTCCGAGTAGACAGACAGCGTCGAGAAGAGGTGTCCGCTGGCGACCGCCGTGGGCAGCGGCGCGTAGCCCCGCGTCCCGGTGCCGAGCTGACCGTCCCAACCATACCCCCAGCAGTACGCGGCCCCACTCGGCGTGAGCCCACAGGTATGCCCCCCGCCGGCGCTGATTGCCGTGAACGCGAGGCTCACCACTGTCGTGTTCGCCGTTCCCTGATGGCCATTCCAGGTGCCGGTGATCGTCGCCGAACCCGCTCGGAGGCCGGTGACCAGACCGGCGGCATTCGTGGACGCAATGGGCGGGTCCGAGCTGACCCATAACACCTGGGTCGAGTCGATCCCGCTGCGGAATCCTTGTGCGTCTCGGACGAACGCTGACAGCTGCACCGTTCCTTGCAACACCGTCGTGACCGGGTTGGGCGAAAGCTCGAGCGCGACGATCGCCCCGGGCGGGCCGACCGCCACGACGGACGTGTCAGCCTTGCCCTCGACGCTAGCCACGACCCTCGTAATCCCGTTCGCCACGCCGCGTACGAGTGCCGAACGGGAGTAGTACGGGGTCACGGTCGCCACGCCTGGATTGGTGCTCGACCACGTGATCGGGCGTGGGATCCACACGATGTTGCCCGCAGAGTCTCTCATGTCGACCGCGACGACCAGGGAGTCACCGACGGCAACGCGGGCGGACTCGGGCGTCACCGTCACGGAGCCGATCGGCGCCAACGAGGCGCTGACACTCAGGTGCGTCCCGTCGCTCTGCCCCTCGACGTCGGCCATGATGAACGTGTACCCCTCGACCAGGCCCGTCACGAGGCCCGTCGCCGACACAGCTGCCACCGTATCGTTGCCACTGCGCCACGTCGTCGGTCGACCGGCGAGGAGCCTGCCCTGAGTGTCCTGTGGCACCGCGGTGAGCTGGACTTGCGA
>Ga0209471_1000191_pt1 | contig 45067 bp, 35 predicted proteins | sample GraSoiAngelo_128_FD_185885 | JGI IMG/M metagenome (GOLD analysis project Ga0209471, IMG submission 185885) | Grasslands soil microbial communities from the Angelo Coastal Reserve, California, USA - 14_0927_12_20cm (SPAdes) (version 2) | ecosystem: Environmental > Terrestrial > Soil > Grasslands ... | reverse complement strand
CCGCCGCTCCAGTTGGGCGCGGCGCTCGGTGTACCACCCCATCAAGCGCTCGGTCTCGTCCGTCGAGATGAAGCAGCCCTGGATGCGGACCGGCTCGCTTTTGCCGGGGGGGAGGAACAGCATGTCGCCGTTTCCCAGCAACGTCTCCGCGCCGTTTTGGTCGAGGATGGTGCGGCTGTCCACTTTCGATGCGACGCGGAATGCGATGCGGCAGGAAAAGTTCGCCTTGATGAGGCCGGTAATGACGTTCACCGATGGCCGCTGCGTCGCGAGGATCAGGTGAATCCCCACGGCCCGCGCCTTCTGCGCCAGCGTGGCGAGCGGCGTCTCGACTTCGTGCTGCACGGTCATCATGAGGTCCGCGAGCTCGTCGAGGATCACCACGACGTAGGGGAGCACCCCCTCCGTATACTCCGCATCGAACGGCAGCTCCTGCTGAACCCCTCCTCCCGCTTGGGTGACGAGTGTCTCGCGCTGACCTTTGAGCGGCTTCCCGTCGCGCACCTTGCGGTTGAAGTCGGTGATGTTGCGGGCGTGATTGGCGTGGAACAGCTGGTAGCGACGCTCCATCTCGCGCACCGCCCACTTGAGCGCCGTCGCGGCCTTCTGGTTGTTGGTGACCACGGGATGCCGCAGATGGGGAAGCGCATTGTACATCGAGAGCTCCACCATCTTCGGGTCGATCAGCAGCATCCGCAGCTCCTGCGGCGGATAGCGGTATAACAGGCTCGTGATGATCGTGTTGATGCACACCGACTTTCCCGAGCCGGTGGCGCCGGCGATCAGCAGGTGCGGCATCTTCGCCAGATCGGCCACGACCGGCTCGCCCTCGAGGTTTTTGCCGAGCGAGATCGGGAGCACGCGAGTCCCGCTGTGGAACTCCTCGCCTTCGATGAGCTCGCGCACATGAACCATGCGCGGCATGGGGTTCGGCACCTCGATGCCGACGGCCGCCTTCCCCGGGATCGGAGCGACGATCCGGAGCGACTGGGCCCGCATCGCCAGCGCCAGATCGTCCGCGAGCGCCGCGATGCGGCCCACCTTGACCCCGGGTCCGGGGGCTACCTCGTACTGGGTCACGACCGGGCCCACCGTGCGTCCGGCGATCGAGCCCTCGACGCGAAACGTCTGGAGCGTCTCGATCAGCTTCCGTCCCATCTGCTCGATCTGGGCGAGGCCGGCGTCGCCGTCCTCGGCGGGAGCCGGATTGAGGAGATCGATGGGCGGGATCAGAACCCCTTTGGGGACGACGGTCGGTCGGACGGACGGAGGTGTCTTGAACTTCCGGGATTTCGGGGAAGGGGGAAGAGTGAAGAGTGCGTCGCTGTCGTCGGGTCGTGCCGCAGCGACAGGCTTCTTGACGTCTCGCTTCTCCCCCTTCCCTCTTCCCCCTTCCCCGACCTTTTCCCGGCCTCTCAGCACGACCAGCGGATGCCAGCCGACGGTGAGGAGACCCAACGCCGAGAGTGCGAACACCCCGACCAACACGCCGCCTGCGGTGCCGACCGCCTGGTGCACGCCGTGGGCGAGGGCCGCCGGAAGCATGCCGACGAGTTTGGCGGTGGGGCCCCAGGTCCGGTAGTCGGAAACGAAGCCGGCTCCGGTGACGGTGCCGATCCCGTACGGCAGCAGCACGACGAGCCCGCCGCCCAGAGCCGCCGCGCGCGGCGCCGACAGGGTGCCAAGGCGCTCGAACGCCGCCAGCGCCCACCCGATGCCGAGCACGGGCAGGAGGACCGAGCCGGCCCCGAACACCCGCCACAAGAGCGAGCCGATGCGTTCGCCCCAGCTCCCGGTGATGGGCAGACGGAGCAGGGTCAACCCGAGGAACAGGCCCACGACCAAGGCGCCGATCCCGACGAGCTCCTGGCGCGCCTTCGGCGTCATGTGATGCGGCGATTCGCGTACGTCGGGACCACGCCGAAGCGATCCGCCTTCGCGGCGAACGCGACGTCCTCTGCGAGGTCCGCCTCGGCGAGCTGGAGGGCGGCTTCGGAGTCCGCGAGCGCCTCCTTCCAGCTCGCGAACTGCTCGGTCAGCACGAGCGCCGCCCGGGCCGCATCGTTCAGCTCGACTTTGCGGGTCCCCTTTTTCGCAACCTTCACGAGCCGGCCAGCGGTGTAGGCGTCCTCGATCGCGAACTGCTTCTCTCGGCCGGCGCAGATGATCACCAAGTCGCCCCGTGTCGCGAGCAGCTGGCGGGCGCGCTCGCCCAGCACCCGGAAGTTGGCCGGCGCGCCCACCAACACGGGCTCGCCCCCTTGTGCCGCCACCAGCGCTGGCGTCCCGTTGGTCGTGGCGAGCACGATCGTCTTCCCGGCGACCGCAGCGGGTGTCATCTCCCGGGGCGAGTTCCCGAGCGCGAAGCCGTCGATCTTGACGCTGCGCCGCTCCCCCGCGAGCAGCACGCCGTCCTTCTCGAGGTGCGAGGCGAGCCGGACTGCTTCCTCGGACGTGGCAGCGGGGATCACGGCCTTCGCCCCGTTCGCCAGCGCCGTCACGATCGTTGTGGTCGCGCGCAGCACGTCGATCACGACGATGCCCCGGCCGCCAAGATCGCCTGCGCCGAGGCCGAGGGGGGTGAAGTAGACGTCGATCTTCATGACGGCTGGAGCAGCTGCGGCTCACGCTCGAGGAACTTGGTATCGACACGGCCCGCCACGAAGTCGGGGTGGCGCATGACCCGACTGAGGAAAGGAATGGTCGTGGTCACGCCCTCAATGATAAACGAGTCCAATGCCTGCCGCATGCGCGCCAGCGCTTCGGCGCGCGTATTGCCGTGCACGATCACCTTCGCCAACAGCGAGTCGTAATACGGCGGCACCGTGTAGCCGTCGTAGATGTGCGTGTCCACCCGCACGCCGGGACCGCCCGGCGGATGGTAGGCGGTGATCGTGCCGGGGCTCGGCTGGAAGTTGCGCGCCGGGTCTTCGGCATTCACGCGGCATTCGATGGCATGCCCCCGCAGCCGGTGGCCGTTCATCACGAGCGACAGCGGCTCCCCCGCCGCGACCCGGATCTGTTCCTTCACGAGATCGAAGTTCGTACACATCTCCGTCACCGGGTGCTCGACCTGGATGCGCGTGTTCATCTCCATGAAGTAGAACGCACCGTCCTCGTCGAGCAGGAACTCGATCGTCCCCGCCCCCGCGTAGCTGATCTCTTGCGCCAGCCGGACCGCCGCATCCCCGATGTCCTGGCGCAGCGTCTGGTCCACGGCGGGACTCGGCGCCTCCTCGATCAGCTTTTGGTGGCGTCGCTGCACCGAGCAGTCCCGCTCGCACAGGTGCATGATGCGGCCGTGGGTGTCGCCCATGATCTGAATCTCCACGTGCCGCGGCCGCGCGAGGTACTTTTCGAGGTACACTTCGTCCGACCCGAACGCCGCGAGCGCCTCCTGGCGGGCGAGACTGAACGCTTGGCCAAACGACTCCCCGTCGGCGGCGACGCGCATCCCCTTGCCCCCCCCGCCCGCCGCGGCCTTGATGATCACCGGGAATCCGATCTTTTCGGCGATCTTCAACCCCGTGTCTGCATCCTCGACCGGCCCCGGCGAGCCCGGCACCGTCGGTACCTTGAGCTTCTGCGCCAGCTTGCGGGCCGCCGCTTTGTCGCCCATCTGGCGAATCTGGTCGCCGCTCGGGCCGATGAACGTGATGTTCGATGCCTTGACGATGTCGGCGAATTCGGCGTTTTCGGCGAGAAACCCGTACCCGGGGTGAATCGCGTCGGCGCCGGTGATCTCCGCCGCCGCGATGATGCGCGGAATGTTGAGATAGCTGTCCCGCGACGGCGCCCGCCCGATGCACACGTCGTCGTCGGCGAACCGCGTGTGCAGGCACTCGCGGTCGGCCTCGGAATAGACCGCCACGGCTTCGATCCCCAGCTCCTTGCACGCACGGATCACCCGCAGGGCGATCTCCCCGCGGTTCGCGACCAGCACCTTCTTGAACATCAGGGCGCGAGGTCGCCGCGCTGACCGGCTGCGGCCGTGGAGCCGCCGAACGCCCGGCTCTGCCCGGACTCGACGCCCGACACCTTGAGCGCGAACTCGCTCGGGTTGGTGGCGTAAAAGATCGCGCTCTCGTAGCTGATCACGCCCTGCTGGTACCAGTGGAACAGAGACTGGTCGAAGCTCTGCATCCCGTACTGCACCGAGCCCTGGGCGATCAGGTCCGGGATGTTGAGCTGCTTCGTGATGTCGCGGATGTTGTCTTGCACCGCCGCCGTGTTGATCAGCACCTCCGACGCCGGCACCCGCCCCTGGCCGTCCTTCTTCGGGACCAGGCGGAGCGACACCACCGCCGCGAGCGCGGTCGACAGGAGGTGACGGATTTCGTCGTGCTGGTGCGGCGGGAAGAACGAGATCACGCGGTTGATCGTCTGCGTGCAGTCCGTCGTGTGGAGCGTCGAGAACACCAGATGCCCGGTGTCCGCCGCCTTGAGCGCCGTATCGAGCGTCTCCATGTCGCGGATCTCGCCGATGAGGATGACGTCCGGCGCCTGGCGCAGCACGTGACGCAGCGCCGCGTTAAACGACAGCGTGTCGTTGCCCACCTCGCGCTGCGAAATGTTCGCCAGGTTGTCGCGGTGCAGAAATTCGATCGGGTCCTCGATCGTGATGATATTGACGCGCCGGCTCAGGTTGATGTGGTTGACCATCGCCGCCAGCGCCGTCGACTTCCCCGACCCTGTCACGCCGGTCACGAGCACCAGGCCACGCGGCTTGATCGCGATCTCCTCGATCACGGGGGGCAGGTTCAGCTCGCGGATCGTCTTGACTTCGTAGGGAATCGACCGGAAGGCGAACGCCACGGTGCCGCGCTGCTGGTACACGTTCGTCCGGAACCGACCCACGCCCGGCACGCCGATCGCGAAGTCCGCCTCCTTGTGCTCGGCGAACTCCTTCACCTGCCGCGGCGTCATGATCTGCTCGGCCAGCGATTTCAGCTCCTCCGGCTTGAGCGGAGCCGTCTCCAGCGACTGCAGCTCGCCGTTCACGCGGATGGTCGCCGGACGGCCCACCTTGAGCAGCAGGTCGGACGCGTTGCGCTGGACCATCTGCGTGATGGCCTGCTTGAAGTTGAAGGTCGCGCCGGCGGTAGCAGGGGCGTCAGGCATGAGGGTCCACTCGGAAAAGAGGCTGGCCGAACTCGACCGGCTGGGCGTTCTCGACACACACTTCGCGCACCAGCCCCGCGACTTCGGCCTCGATCTCGTTCATGATCTTCATCGCTTCGATGATGCACACCACTTGCCCGGCAGCGACGCGGCTGCCGGCTTTCACATACGGATCCGCACCCGGCTCGGGCGCGGAGTAGAACGTGCCGACCATGGGGGACTTGATGTCGACCAGGTGCGTTTTCGGCGGCGCGGCCGCGCCCGGCGCGGTCGGGGCGACCGGAACGAGCATCCCGCCGGGCGTCTGCGCAACGACCATGTGCGGCCCCCCCCCTCCCCCACCGCCGCCCGCGTTAGTCCCGTGGCCCACTTTCGTGACCTGGATCGACGACCACCGCCCGAACAGACCCCGGCGCACCTCGATCGCCCCGAGCTCCGGGGCCTCCTTCAAGATCTGCACCAGCTGCGCGATGATGGCGAGGTTCATAGACCCCAAAATCTACACGAGTTCGAGAAGTTCCGTGCGACCGTCCGACAAGAGGACCGGTCCCGTGGCCGACAAGTGGACGTCGTCTTCGATCCGCACACCCCCCTGCCCGGCGAGATACACGCCCGGCTCGATCGTCACCACCGCGCCGACGGGAAGCGGATCGGCGTTCGTCTTGGACAGCCGCGGCGCCTCGTGCACTTCCAGTCCCAGCCCGTGCCCGAGCGAGTGACCGAACGCGTCGCCGAACCCGCGCGCTGCGATCACGTCCCGCGCGAGCGCGTCGGCGTCGCGCCCGGTCATCCCGGCGCGGACGCATTCGCGCGCCCGCCGCTGCGCCTCCGCCACCAGCTCGTACAACGCTCGCTGCCGCTCCGTCGCCCGCGCGCCGACGACGAGCGTGCGCGTGATGTCGGCGCAGTAGCCGTCCACTTGCGCACCGAAGTCCAGCAGCAGCCACTCGCCCTTCGCGACCACCCGCCGGCTCGAGCGCGCGTGCGGCAGCGCCGCCCGCGGGCCCGATGCCACGATCGTGGAAAACGGGTGTCCCTCGCTCCCCAGCCGCCGCAGCGCCCCCTCGAGCACGCCGGCGATCTCGAGCTCCGTCATCCCCACCCGCACCCGCGGCAGGGTGTCCCGCAGCGCCGCACCCGCCAGGTCAGCCGCGCCGCGGATCGCAGCCACCTCACCCGGCCCCTTGGCGGCGCGCAGCCGCTCCACCAGATCCTTGGTCGCCATCCAGCGCCACGCCTGACCGGCCTGCGTGAAGCGCTCGGCGTCCTGCACGGTGAGCGCGTGCGCCTCGTACCCCACCGCGGCGAGCGGCCCGAGCGTGGCCAACTCCTTGAAGAACCGGTCCCACACGCTCGTGCTCTCGACCTCGACCCGGGCCACGGCGCCCGCTTCGGCCCGCGCTTGCTCGTCGTAGCGAAAGTCGGTCACCAACAGCACGTCGCCGCGGGTCACCGCCACGAGGGCCGCGGAGCCGCTGAAGCCGGTCAGGTAGCGAATGTTGGCGCGCGACGTCACGAGCAGCCCATCCAGCGCCGCGGCGGCGAGCGTGCCGACGAGCGCCTCCTGTCGCTGGCGCCGCGGATCAGCGTGCATGGCGGGACGCGAGATAGCCGACCAGGCCCTCGAGTCCCAGCCGGTAGCTCTCGGCCCCGAACCCCGTCACCACGCCGACGGCGACGTCCGCGAGCACCGAGCGGCGGCGCTCGGGTTCGCGGGCGAAGATGTTCGACAGGTGAACCTCGACGAACGGCACGCGCACGGCGAGGAGCGCGTCCCGGACGGCCAGGCTGGTGTGCGTGAAGGCGGCCGCGTTGATCACGGCGCCGTCCGCCCGCCCCTTGAGCCCCTGGATCGCATCCACCAGCTCGCCCTCGTGGTTGGTCTGCGTCCAGGTCACATTGACGCCGAGCGCCTGCGCGCGCTCCCGCGTCCGTGTCTCGATTTCGGCCAGCGTCGCCCGGCCGTACAGCTCCGGCTCCCGCTCACCCAGCAGATTGAGGTTGGGGCCGTTCAGCACGGCGATGTCCACTAAGACTTGAGCCCTTTCAGCCAGGCCTGAAACTGATCGAGGTCACCCTCGTCTTCGAGCGGTGGACGCGGCTTCGGGCCCGACGGCCGCGCCGCTCCTCTCGCCCCGCCGCCCGCCGGCGTCGCCCCATCGTCGGGCCGCGCTCCCGATGCGCCGAAAAATTGGTCGAACGAGAACCCCCCCGTCGCGCTCGGCCCCGGCGTCGGTGGCGCGCTTGCAGGCGGATTCGGCGCCGGGGGCTCCGCCACGGGCGCCGGCGCCCGCGACCCCTCGTCGCCGAACACCTGGTCGAGGGAAATCGTGTCCTCGGCGGGGCGGCTCGCCTCGCCCAGAGTGGGCTCGTCCGGCTGGCGCGGGGCTTCCGGGGGCGCGACGGCAAACGCACGCTCCAGCGGCGAGGCCGCCACCGCCGCCGCCTGGGGCCGCCCGGCCAGGATCCGCTTCAAGAACATCGGCACCGATTCACCCGTCTCCCGCCCGCCACCCCATTTCTTCCCCGGTGACAGCGCGTCAACGCGCGCGTGGAGCCGCGTGTCGTCCGGCCGCTGCGTCAGCAGCGCTTGATACACGCGCAGCGCCTCCTCCGGGTGCCCCTGCTTGAGATACAGGTCCGCCATCGTTTCGGTGACGACCGGCTCGGCGCGCGAGAGCGCCGCCGTATCCGCCGCGCCGTCATCGTCCGATAACACGACCGCCGCGGGTGGCGCCTCTTCGACGAAAGGCGGCGCTTGCGGTGGCGGGGGGAGGGGCGGAGGCGGGGGTGCGAGCGGCGTGGGCCACGCCGGCCGAGACGGGGCCACGGCGGAAGGGGGCGAGGCGACCGCCGGCGGCCGAGGCGGTGTCACGTCCTCCGGCATGATCAGGGGCAGGTCCACCGTCGGCAGATCCGGCTCAGGCTCGGGGGTCGCATCCGCCGGTGCGCCGAACGTGCCGCTCTCGTACTGCGTGGCGGCCAGCCCCTCGACCTCGAGCTCCTGCGGCTTGAGCGCCACTTCCTCCTGAATCTCGAGACCCTCGGCCTTGGCCGCATCGTGTGCCACGGCGTTGAAATCCAAGGTCCCGTCGAATGTCTCGATGTCTCCAGTCTGCGGCTTCACCTCGAGCTGCGGCGTCACCGGTTCCTCGACCGTGTGCTCCAGAACGAATTCGGGGCGCGGCATCGGCGCGGTGATCGTCCCGCCCGCCGCGGGCCGCTCCGGGACGAGCACGGCCGGCGGGGGCATCGGAACGGGGGCGGCTGGTGGGATGGGCTTCGGCGCGGCCTGGGCCGCCTTCCCCTTGTTACGGGCCAGCCCCTCGGCGGCATCGCCGTTCATCGGATCGGCGGTAAGCAGCCGCGACAACCATTGCCCCGCCTCGTCGTACCGTCCCCCCCGCTCCGCGATGTCGGCGAGCAGCTTGAGCGCGAGGACGTTTTCGGGGTCCAAGTCCAGGACCTTGCGGAACACCTGCGACGCGGTGGTGTCGTTCTTCAGGTCGAGGAAGCAGCGCCCGTAGACAATGTGGGCGCTGACGTAATCGGGGTGCCGCTCGAGCCCCGACTTGCACAGTTCGATGGCTCTATCTAGTTCCCCCGCTTTGCGATAGGCGTCCGCCAAGGGCGCGAAGTTGCGGCCCTTGGGGTTCTCGGCCCATCGCTTTTCGAGCTTTTCTATTTCGCTGGTATAGGCCACGGCCTAAGTTCTTGGGGGAATTGGTCGAAGATAGTGTTCGGCCGGCGCCGCTGTCAATCGGAATTGGGTCCCCGTCGCTTGAGTTTCCTCGTTGTCGTTCTTAGACTTATGCCCCCTCCCGTCCCCTCTGGCCCGGAGCTGCACGTCCTATGATGCGCTCCATGCGCGTGATTTATAAGCCCGTGTTCGTCGTCGTGGCGGTCTCGTTCATCGGCTGGCTGGCCTACGGCCAGGTGACGGACATTCTGGGCGGCGGGCGCGACGTGGTCCTCAAGGTCAATGGCCAGATCGTGCGCGCCACCCAATTCCAGGCGGCGCTCCAGAACGCGATCGAAGAATCGCGCCGCCGGGGCGGCGGGCGGCTGAGTCGCGAGGACGAGCAGCAGCTCCAGGACCAAGTCACCGACCAGTTCATCCAGCGGATTCTGCTCGAGCGCGAATACCACCGGCTCGGTATCCAGGTCTCCGACGACGAGATCCGCCAGATCGCACGCAGCACGCCGCCGCCGCAGATCCTGCGACAGATCATGGAGGACCCGACCTTCCAGACGAACGGTCAGTTCGACATCACGAAATGGCAGCGTTACCTGGGGAGCGCGAGCGAGGAGTTTCGAGCGCAAATCGAGCAGCTGTACCGCGAATACCTCCCGGAGCGCAAGCTGGAGGAGTACCTCACGGCTGACGTGTACGTCTCCGACGCGAAGCTGTGGCGCATCTGGCGCGATCAGCACGAGTCGGTGACCGTCGCCGTACTCGCCTTCCGCCCGGAACAGATCCCTGACTCACTCGCCGGGGTAACGGACGCCGAGCTCGAGCGCTACTACACGACTCACAGGGACGAATTCAAGCGTCCGGCGACGGCCTGGCTGAGCTACCTGGCGCAGCCGAAGGTGCCTGACGCCGCCGACACGGCCGCGGCGCTCACCAGAGCGCGGCGGCTCCGGGCGGAGGTCGCGGGCGGCGCGGCGAAGTTCGAGGACGTGGCGAAGAAGGAGTCCGCCGATTCGGTCTCCGGCGCGCGCGGCGGCGATCTCGGCTGGGTGAAGCGCAACGAAGGTGGCTTCGATCCGCAATTCCTCGCGGCGCTGCGGCGACTCACGCCGGGGGAGCTCAGCCAGCCGGCGCTATCGAGCTTCGGCTATCATTTGATCCGCGTCGACGCGGCGAAAGGCGACTCACTGCACGTGCGTCACATCCTGATCCCGATCGTGCCGCAGGGCAAGCACCTCGACCAAATCGATGCGCGGACCGACTCGCTGGATCACCTCGCCGCCGAGCAAACGGACGGCGCGCGGCTGGACAGCGCGGCGCAGCGGCTGCACCTCCCCGTGGCCCAGGCGTCAAGACTGATCCAGGGTGACCGGCTGACGCTGGGTCGGTACGTGATCTCCGACGTGAGCGTGTGGGCGTTCGAGGCGCGGCCGGGCGAAACGAGCCCGCTGATCGAAGGGGAGCGCGCGAACTACGTGTTCCGACTGGATTCGCTGTACGCCGCAGGCACGCCGCCCCTGGCGCAGATCCGCGACCGGGTGCTCGGGGTGGCCCGTTACGAGAAGAAGAAGGCGATCGCGCGGCAGCGCGCCGCCCTAGCCCTGGCCGAGCTCGCCTCCGCACCGGATCTGCTGCAGGCCGGCAGAGCGCGCGGCCTGCCGGTGGAGAGGCTCGGGCCCTTCACGCGCCTCAATCCTCCATCGGCGATCGCGCGTGAGCCCGTGGTGGAGGGCACGGCGTTCGGCCTCCAGCCGGGCCAGCGCACCGGCGTGCTCGTCGGCACGACGGGCTGCTTCATCCTGCAGGGGGTCGCGCACCAAGCCGCCGACTCCGCCGCGTGGCTGAAACAACGGGACCAGCAGCGGGAAGCGCTCCTACGGTCGGCGCAACAAGCCCGGGTACAGCAGTACCTCGCCGCCCTCCGGGCGCAGGCGCGGATCGTGGACCGTCGGAAGGAAGTCTTTCGGCCGACGACGTCCGAAGGCGGAGCCTAGTCGCTCAGCCGCTTGGGATCGCCGCCGGTCGGAACGGAGGAGGACGTCCCCGGGGGCTGGAGGTTACGCGGCGGCGCGGCCGGCTGGTCGCTGGTGGCGTCCTTCAAGCTGCGGTTGAACTCCTTTATCCCCTGGCCGATCGACTTTCCGATCTCGGGGATCCGCTTGGCGCCGAACACCAGCACCAGCACCAGCAGCAGGATCAGGATGTGGCTGAACGACAGGTCTCCGAACATACGCGCCTCGTTTTCAGAATATCGATCGGGCTACGAAGTAGGCGATCGCCACACCCACGACGGCCAGCAACGACACGTCGAACCCGATCGGGCCGAGCGTGATCGATACGACGAGCAGGTCGAGATGCACGGGCCCGAAGGTCGGCGTCACGGCCGTGGTAAAGAACTCTTTCGCCGCGCCCTGCGGCAGGAATCGTCGCAGCAGCGCGTGGAGCAACCCGCCGAGCACGAACCCGCCGGCGAGGAACCCCACGTAAAATAGCGGCCCGCGGTGGCCGCGCGCCACGGGCCTAGCTGCGCCGCTCCACTGCATACGCAATGCTGTCTCGTAGGGCGTCGCGCGCGGGCGACGGCGGCAGGATCTCGAGCTCCGCCTCGGCGCGCTGCGCCAGCTCGAGCGCGCGGCGCCGGGCGTAGTCGAGCCCGCCGGCGGTCTCCACCAGCTGCATGACCTCCGCGACCAGCGGATCTCCCGGATCCGGCGTGGTCATCAACTCGGCCACCAGGCGCCGCTGCCCCGGCCCCATCGCGGCGAGGGCGGCGATCAGCGGCAAGGTCACCTTGTGCTCCTTCAGATCGAGGCCGGACGGCTTGCCGGTCACCGCTTCGCGCTCGGTATAATCGAGCAGATCATCGGTGATCTGGAACGCCATCCCGAGCCGCAGGCCGAAGCGCGCCAGTGCTTCCCGATACGGCGCCGGTGCCCGGAGCGCGCCCACCTCGCACGCACCCGACAAGAGCGAGGCCGTCTTCGAGCGGATCAACTGGTCGTACTGCGCCTCGTCGTAGGCGAGCTTGTCGTGCGCTTCGAGCTGCCGCATCTCGCCGATCGTCATCTCGTTGGTGACCCGGGCGAACACGCGCAGCGGCGCGAGGTCATCCAGTCGAACGAGCTCGATGATGGCCCGGGAGTAGAGGTAATCGCCCATGATCACCGCCACCTGGTGCGAAAACAGGGCGTTGATCGTCGGCATCCCGCGCCGCAGCACTGAGTGGTCCACCGAGTCGTCGTGCACCAGCGTGGCCAGATGGATCAGCTCCACGACCGCGGCGAGCGTCACCGTCCGTGCATCCTCCGCCCCGGACGCCCGATGGCTGAGGAGCAGCAGCGTCGGGCGGAACAACTTCCCCTTCATCCGCAGTAAGTGCTCGTTGACGAGGGCGATGATGGGGAAGTCCGCGGTGATGATGCGGCGGAGCTCCTCGGCCACGCGCTCCAGCTCGCCCGCCACGGGCCGCTGGATGTCCCCCAGGGAAACGGGGGCGAGCTGCTGGCTCACGTCACTTCGCCTTGGCGAGCGCCCTCGCCCGCTCGCCGACGTCCTTGAACCGGATGTCCACGGCGAAGACGCGCCCGTAAATCTCGCGCGCCTCCGCTTTTTTCCCCTGCTCTTCGAGCGCCCGGCCCAGCGAGTAGAGCACGCCGAGCCGCTCTTGATCGCCCGACGCCGGCAGCTCCAGCCCGCGTCGCAGGATCGACTCCGCCACGATGTAGGCGCCCTTGTCGAGGAAGCACACGCCCAGCATTTCCGAAGTCCGGAGCTTCCCCTCGGGCGCGCGCAGCGCCTTCTGAAGCTCGGCGATCGCTTCGTCCAGCAACCCCATCTCTTTGAACGCGACTCCGAGATCGTAGTGCGATTGGAAGTCTGCCTCGTCGATGTTCTCGTCGATGCCCTGCTTGAACCGCGCCAGCATCTCCTGGAAGTCCTTCTCTTCGTCCCCGGTCGGTTCCTCGTCCGGGACCTTCATGCGGGTGTCGCGGGGCGGGGATTCTTCCTCGAGAATCATGGCGCTCAGGTCGACGAAATCGCCTGCCGCCGCCGCTTCGTCGCGAACCTTCAGCTTCGCATCCTTGGGCGCCGTCCGCTTCTCGCGGGCGGCGGGCGGCGGCTCGTGCGGCGGCGCCGCGGCCGGCGCGAGCATCGCAAGTGCCGCCTTCGCCCGCTCGTTTTTCGTATCGTGCTCTGCCACCCGCTGGTATACGGCACGCGCCTTGTCCGGTAGGTCCTGGCGCAGCAAGGTGTCCGCCAGCTCCAGGTAGGCGTCGACCAGCTTCGCCTTGTCGCCCGACTTGAACGCGTATTCGACCTGTTTCTGGCGGTGCCGCACGCTGTTCGGATCGAGGCGGAGGATCTCTTCGCCGAGATGCTGCGCCTGCGGCAGGTTGCCGAGATTCTCGAAGCCCGCGGTCGCATGGTCGAGCTCCTCGATCCCGCGGTCCCGCTCCCCTGCCTCGATGAGGGCTTCGCCGAGCGCGCGATGCGCCTCCGGATTATCTGGATCGTCGGCGACGCTGGCCTCGAGCGCTTCGATGGTGGGCGGCGCCGGCGTGGCTTCGATGTTGGTGAACACCAGCGACGACGGCGCGTCTCCCGAGCTGACCACGCCGTCCAGTCCCAGGTCGATGAAAGCCGAGCGTCGCCTCTCCGAGACGGACGTGTCGTCCTCGGTCTGGACGAAGCCCCCCGTCGGGGGGATGTCCTCGACGGCGAGCGGCTCGTCGTCCACGTGGTGCCCGGCCTCCGTGGTGGCCGTATCGAAGTCGGGCTCGAGCTCGAGCGGCGGCACCTCCACCACTGCCTTTCGCTTGGCGCGGTCCGGAGCAGGAGCGGGCGGCGGCGGGGGGGGCGGCGCCGGGCGCTTCGGCACCACCGGCTTGACCTTGGGCGGCTCGGCGGCTGGAGCCTTGGGGCTCGACACGCGGGGCGGCGACCCGACTCCTGGGCGTCCCGGCGCGGGCGGGGTCGGGGGGATGGGGGCGGGAGCGGGGGTCGCACCCACGCGCGTCGGCACCACCGGCGCGACCTTGAGCGGCCCTGCCCTGGCTGGCGGCGTGACCTTGGGGACGCTCGCCCGCTGCGGTGGGGCGGGTGCAGGAGCCGGTGTCGGTTCGATCTCGAGTTCGTCTTCCAGCATGGGCTCGAGCTCGACATCGAGCTCGGTCTCGTCCGCGTCCGCCGGCACCGTCGGCTCGAGCTCCGCCATCGGCTGTACCGGTTCGCCGGTCACCTCTTCGCGTAGCGACGGGATATCGGCCGCGCCGTCGAGCTCCACCTCCCCAAACTCGGCGGTCGTGGTCTCGAACCCCTCGAGCAGCGCGCCACTCCCGTTCCCGTCTCCGCCCGGCACTGCGACTTCCTCCGCCAGGTTCGTGGACTCGATCTCGAGCGAAGTATCCGGCTCGGGTGTCACCGACTCCACGAGGTTCTGCGCCACGGTTTCGACCTCAGGTTCGCGGTCGGGCGCGGGAGGCTGGGGCGAAGGCGCGGGGGGCGGGGGCGCGGGGGGCCTCCCCCTCGCGCCGGGAGGCGCGTCTACGTCGAGGAACACCAGGCTCGACGTCTTCCGCTTCCCGGACTTTGCGAGGTCGTCTTCCGACTCCTGGGGCGGCGCCGCGGGCGCCGTCGCCCGGCCGGGCGGGCGCCGCTCGGCATCGCCGTACATCTTGAGATGCTCCTCCAGCATCCCCCGCAACTGGGCGTTCTCCGGGGAGATGTCGGCAAACTCCTTCAGCGCGGCGAACGCCTGCTGGATCTTCCCGATCTTCTGCATGCGCTCCGCGTACTCGACAAAGTTCTGCTTCGCCTCGGCTACGAATCCCTTCGCCGCGTAGAGCTTGGCCAGCTTCAGGTAGGTCGTCTGCCGGCCGGGCGCGTTGCGGAGCACCTTGTTACACATCGCAATCGCGTTGTTGTGAAACCCTAGCTCGGCGTACTTGTCGACGGCCCGGTCGTAATAGTCCGCCGCTTGCGCGGGGTCCTTCACCTTGAGATAGAGATCACCCACGCGATTGAAGACGGACAGGTCGGGGTTGGGCTCCCCTTCTTGCTCCTGCGCCTCCAGCACGCCCCGCCAGGCCTCGATGGCACCCTTTGGGTCCTTGGCTTCCAGACCCTTGGCCTTGTCTTTCAGCTTCTCAAGCTTCGACATGAGGCCCTAAAGATACGGACCCGATCGGAAGCGGACAAGCGGAACCTCCTGTCCACACGGCGGTTACGGCGTTCCCGCCCATCCAGTACGCCACCTCTCGCCAGTCCGCCAGGGCGCACGCCACGAGGTCGGCCCGGAACCCGGGCGCCACTTGCCCCCGATCCGAGGCCATGCCGAGAGCTGCGGCGGCGTTCACTGTGACCGCGTTCACACCTTCCGCGTGACGCAGCCCGAGCTGCGAGACGGCGAGCGCCATGACCAGCGGCAGGCTTAGGGTCGGCGACGATCCGGGGTTCAAGTCCGTGGCGAGCGCCAACGCCGCACCGGCGTCGAGTAGCCCCCGCGCCGGGGCCTGCCTGCGACCTCCCAGAAACACGAGCGTGGCCGGCAGCAGAACAGCCACCGTCTCGCTCGCGGCGAGCGCGCGGATTCCAGCCGGGGACACGCCCGCCAGGTGATCCGCGCTCAACGCGCCGACTTCCACCGCGAGCTCCGCGCCGCCCGAAGCGTCGAACTCGTCGGCGTGCAGCTTCACGGCCAGACCGTGGCGGCGGGCCGCGTCGAGCACCGTACGCGCCTCCGCGACGCTGAACACGCCCGGCTCGCAAAACACGTCGCAGGCGACGGCGAGTCGCTCGCGCGCGACCGCCGGGATCATCTCCTCACACACCAGGCGCACATAGTCGGCCCGCCGATCGCGGAATTCCGGCGGCACCTCGTGCGCACCGAGGAACGTGGGAACGAGCGCGGCGGGGTGATCGCCCGCAAGCCGCCCGATGACCCGCAACTGTCGGAGCTCGGTCTCGCAGTCGAGGCCGTAGCCCGATTTTACCTCGATCGTCGTGGCGCCGTGGGCGAGCAGCGCGCCGAGCCGGGCGCGTGTGAGGGCTGCCAGCTCCGCATCGGAGCGGGCGCGGACGTCCCGAACCGACTCCAGGATCCCGCCACCTGCGGCGGCAATCGTCTTGTAATCCATCCCCAGCGCACGCCGCTCGTGATCGTCGAGCCGCGGCGCGCCGAATACGGCGTGCGTGTGGCAGTCGACGAACCCGGGAAAGAGCACCCCGGCCACCTCCACCACCACGATGGCGGATTGCGGAATGCGGAATGCGGAATGGAGGTCGCGGGCTTCGCGACGCGGGCCGACCCAGGCGATGCGCTCTCCGTCGATTAACACCGCGGCATCCGTGAGGACTTCGAGCTCCGCCATCTCCCGGCCGCGCCGTGCCCGTGCCGGGCCGCGACAGGTGACGACCTGATGCGCGCCGACCAGCAGCGTCCTCAGTCGCCCGCCTCGCGCATCGGCAGGCGAATGGCGTGCCGTCGCGCGGCCTCGATGGCGGTCTCATAGCCTGCGTCGGCATGGCGGGCGATACCGATCCCCGGATCGTTCGTGAGCACGCGCTCGAGCCGCCGGCCGGCGGACGCCGTGCCATCGGCGACGCACACCTGGCCCGCGTGCAGCGAATTGCCGATGCCCACCCCGCCCCCATGGTGAAACGACACCCAGGCGGCCCCGGAGGCCGTGTTCAACAGCGCGTTGAGGATCGGCCAATCGGCGACCGCGTCCGAGCCGTCGCGCATGGCTTCGGTCTCCCGAAACGGCGAGGCTACCGAGCCCGTGTCGAGATGATCGCGCCCGATGACCACGGGCGCTCCAATCTCACCACGTTTCACGAGGTCGTTCAAGGCGCAACCGAAGCGAGCGCGCTCCCCCTGCCCCAGCCAGCAGATCCGGGCGGGCAGCCCCTGAAACGCCACGCGCTGCTGCGCCAGCGTGATCCAACGCCGCAGGTGCTCGTCCTCCGGGAACAGCTCGAGCACGAGGCGATCGGTGCGGCGTACGTCCGTCGCGTCCCCCGACAACGCCACCCACCGGAACGGTCCCTTCCCCTCGCAGAACAGCGGCCGGATGTACTCCGGCACGAAGCCCGGGATGTCGAATGCCTCGGCGACGCCGGCGTCGTGCGCCTGCGTGCGCAGGTTGTTGCCGTAGTCGAACGTCACGGCGCCCTGCCGTTTGAGATCGAGCATCGCGCGCACCTGCGTCGCCATCCCCGCGACCGCGCGGCGCAGGTACTCCTGCGGGTCCCGGCGACGCAGCTCGGTTGCCTGCGCGAGCGACACGCCCGCCGGGATGTATCCGTTCAAGGGGTCATGCGCCGACGTCTGATCGGTCAGCACATCGGGGACGAAGCCGCGCCGGACCAGCTGCGGCAGCACCTCGGCACAGTTGCCCACCAGGCCGATTGACAGCGCCCGGCCCGCCCGCTTCGCTTCGTCGCACCAGGCGAGCGCTTCGTCCAGCGATGCCGTCGCGCGATCGAGGTAGCGCGTGTCGAGGCGACGTTGGACACGCGTGGCGTCCACCTCGACCACCAGGCAGATCGCGTCGTGCATCGTTGCGGCGAGCGGCTGCGCGCCGCCCATCCCGCCGAGCCCGCCGCTCAGCACGATGCGCCCCGTGAGCGAGCCGCCGAAATGGCGCCGCGCCACGGCGCCGAACGTCTCGTACGTGCCCTGCAGAATGCCCTGGGTCCCGATGTAGATCCACGAACCCGCGGTCATCTGGCCGTACATGATGAGGCCCTTTCGCTCGAGCTCGCGAAACACCTCCCACGTGGCCCAGCGGCCGACCAGGTTCGCGTTGGCGATCAGGACGCGGGGCGCCTCGGGATGCGTCGTGAACACACCCACCGGCTTTCCCGACTGTACCAATAGTGTCTCGTCGTCCTCCAAGGCCAACAGCGTGCGGCACACCGCGTCGAACGACGCCCAGTCGCGCACCGCCTTGCCGGTGCCGCCGTACACGACGAGATCGTCGGGCCGTTCCGCTACCTCCGGGTCCAGGTTGTTCATGAGCATGCGCAGGGCGGCCTCCTGGATCCAGCCTTTGCACGACCGCTGTGGTCCCCGCGGCGCGCGCACCGTTCGCGGACCGCTCACGGTGCCCCCGGATCGAACTGGGCATCCCGAATGCCAACCGCCACCCGTTCGATATCCGCGGTGAGCGGGCGGTCGCCTGTCAGTGGCGGGGCCATGCTCCGCAGCGTGGCGTAGCTCCGGGCCACGCCCCGCCCCGGGCGGAGGGGCTTCAAGTACTCGAGCCCCTGCGCCGCCGCCAACAGCTCGATCGCCACGATCCGCGTCGCGTTGGCAAGAATCCGCTGCGCCTTCCACGCCGCGCTCATCCCCATGGGAACGACGTCTTCCTGGTTCCCTTCCGTCGGCACCGACTGCACGCTCGCGGGCGTCGCCAAGATCCGGCAGTCAGCCACGAGCGCCGCCGCCGCGATCTGGGGCGTCATGAACCCCGACTCCATCCCCGGGTCGCCGGCCAGGAACGCCGGGAGCCCGGAAGACAGGTCGGGGTTGACGATGCGCTCGATGCGCCGCTCGGCGATCCCCGCCAGCGTCGTCAGGGCGATCGCGAGCACGTCGAGCGCCAAGGCGATCGGCTGCCCGTGAAAGTTGCCGCCCGAGAGCACGTCCCCGTCGAACACCAGCGGGTTGTCGGTGGCCGCGTTCAGCTCCACGGCGACCAGCCGTTCCGCGAACGCGATGCCTTCCCCCACGGCGCCCAGCACCTGGGGAGAGCAGCGGATCGAATACGCGTCCTGCACGCGGGGGTCGTTGTCGCGGTGCGACTCGCGGATCTGCGAATCCGCCAGCAGCTCGCGGAGCAGCGCCGCCGAGCGCTGCTGGAACGGGTGGGGCCGGGCCTCGTGGATGCGGGGGTCGAACGGCTCGGGAGTCCCACGGGTCGCCTCGAGACTCATCGCCGCCGCCGCATGGGCGGTGCGCCACAACACCCAGGCGTCGTGGACGACGAGCGCCGCCACGCCGGTCTGGGCCTGGGTCCCGTTCACGAAGGCAAGCCCTTCCTTCGCCTCGAGAGCGATCGGCTCGAGCCCGCGCGCCCGCACGGCGCCGCCGTCCTCCCCTTCGCCGACCATCGCGAGTGCCAAGTGGGCGAGCGGGGCCAGATCGCCCGACGCACCCACACTCCCCTGCGACGGCACCCGCGGATGCACGCGTTGGTTCAGCATAGCGACGACGAGCTCGGGGAGGTCGGGCCGTACGCCGCTCGTGCCCCGAACCAGCACGTTGGCGCGCAACAGCATCATCGCCCGCACGGCTTCCTCCGAAAGCGGCTCGCCCACGCCCGACGCATGGCTGCGAATCAGGTTGAGCTGCAACTGGCGGGCGCGCTCGGGCGGGATCCGCACGTGCGCCAGCTTCCCGAAGCCGGTCGTCACGCCGTACATCGTCGCGCCGCGCGCGATCGCCCCCTCCACGGTGCGGCGCGACGCCCGGACCGCGTCGAGTGCGCGGGGGGCGATGCCCACGTGCGCCCCGAGGCGGGCGACGGCTACGACGTCCTCGATCGACAGAGACCGGCCATCCAGAGTGACGGGGGCTGGCATGCGAGAGGAAGCTACGCTCCAGGCGAAGAGGCGCCAAGTCACAAGAAACGTCACGGAGGAACCGTCACGAAAAAGCGTCACGGAACGACGTTGCTCCGTGACGCTTTCTACGTGACGCCCTTTCGTGACGCCTTTCCGAGCTGGCGCCTACAGTCCGTTCTTCACCACCCGCAACTCGGGATTGCCCGGATCGGTCTGCGCGCTCCAGTCGAAAATCACGTACCGCCGGCCGACTGCCGTCACCCGCAGCGCCGCATAGTGGTACTGGCCATTCTCGTTGCGCTGGAACACGTAAGCGAAGCCAGGCACGGCCTGAATCATGTTGCGCGTGTATCCCGACGCGGGCGCGAAGTCTATCGACGTGAGATCCGGCACGGCCTGGGTGCTGTCGTACAGCCGGATGCTGTCCCCCGCAAATTGGGGAACGATCCACAGCGTCGAATCGCTGGCCCGCAGGTGCACCCAGAAGTCGATGTCCGTGCGGTTGCCGTCCTGCACCAGCCCCAGCTCACCCGGATCGCCGCGACCGTTGGCGTTCGCATCGTTCCAGAAGCGGAACCCCGACTGCGCCGCGCTCGCTTCGAGCGCCGAGACCAGCACGTTGCGCGCATCGGGGCGGGGCGTATCGTGCCACAGCGCCGACCACAGACTCTCGTACCCCTCGACGCTGATCGCCGACACACCGAAGCAGCGCGGTACGCCGTTCGTGAGCAGGGTCGCCAGGAACTCGTCCGACACGGTCGTGCCCTCGAGGAAAATCGAATCCGGTTGCGTAATGCATACGCCATGATCAAGATCGTAGGGCATGCTGTACAGGCGGTACCAGTTGAAGCGTGCCGGATCAGACAAGGCGGCGTTGTCCGCCCATTGGAGATGAATGGCCTGGTTCAGCGAGATCGAGCTCAAGCTCGCGGGCTGTGGCAGCTGCAGGCGCTCGTCCACGGTGATGACGTTGCTGGCATCGCTCTCCCCCCCATTCACGTCCGCGGCGGTGACGTAGTACTGCAGATGCGGCACGCCGTTGTCGTGGAACGTGTTGGAGCTCGTCTCGCCACGCAGCCCGTACGCGCCGGTGGTGCTGCCGCGCGAATAAATGCGATAGCCCCCGAGACTCCCGCTCTGCACGTCGTCCCACACGAGCAGGATGCCGGCCGGCTGGCCCGGCGTTCCGCTCGGGTCGAGCTGGTAGGCGAGGTTCTGTGGTGGGGGGAGGGTGGAAACGAGATTCGTGGTATCCGACCGGCAGCCCCAGCCCAGCAGGCCGCCCGCCAGCAACGCGTATCGCGACAAGAGCCGCATGACATCCTCAAGGGAAGCGTTCAGGCGAGTTGTGGGCACGGGGCGTGCCCGGACGTAAGTGAGCGATGGGAAGCCGCTTAGAGCTGGTCGGCGGCAGAAAACGTGTCACCCGCAGGGGACAGTGGCAGCAAAACGGCTAACGGGCAAAGGTCGACTGGCTGTAGTCGAACTTGATGTCCGGCTCATCCAGCAGGCTCACATAAAATGTGAACCCGAAATTGCCGTTAGGGCTTTTCTGGAACGAGAAGCTGGCGTGCCAGCGGTGCAGGTCGCGCTGGAGTTGAATCGAGTGCGCGCCGAATTGTTTGGTGTCGACGTCGTAGGTCGATTGCCACGAGGCCGACCAGTGTGGCGTGGGGCTGAACGCCAGGCCGAGCGTGAGCTGCTGGCGGCCGCCCTGGTTCGAAATCAAGTTCCCCAGCGTGTCGGCCTGCGGGCGGATGCGGGTGCCCGAGTACTGCACGGACAGCGAGAAACCCTGCCCCCCGCCCATCCCGGCCCCGGATGGCCGGGCGATGGGGAACCCTCCCTGGCCCAGCGGGCCACCGGGAAACTGACCCGCTGGCGGCTGGACCCCGGGGGTCGGCGCGGCGGGCGGCGGAGCGCCCCCGCGACCCAATCCGAACAGACCCGCGATCCCTCGAAGCGTCGCGGGTGTGACCGAGAAGTTCGCCGTGATGCTCGTGAGGAAGGGCGAGAACTTCGCGGTGTCGCTGCCCACGGCCCCTCGCCAGAGGTCGTGCGTCAACGCGAGGCTGAAACCCGGGAGCAGGTCGGAGGCGAACGTATTGCCCATTGATTGGGTGGTCCAGCCGGTCCGGTGGGGCTGTTTGGCCTGCTCGAAGTTATAGCCGATCGGCGTCGTGTTGATGCTCAGCAACTTGATTTTTCGCGGCTCGCGCCCGGTGGTGTCGCCCGGTGGCGGCTTGAGCTTCGCCTCGAAGTTCTGGGAGAGCCCGAGATTGATTGTCTGTTGCGGGTCGCTCCGCACGCTGGGGTTCGTTCCGGTCGGATCGACGGCGCGCGCGAATGCCGCCGCGACGGTGGCGCCCGGCGCGTAGAAGTAGCTCACCTGAGGCGCAATGGAGTGCCGGATGCGCTGCAGCGGTCCCACTCCGGGAAAAAAACCGAAAAACGTCGGCGACACGCTCGCCGTGAAGGCGAGCCGCTTGCCCTGGTGGATCCACTCGCCGCCCGTGAACTGGTTGCGGATCGCGAACGGCCCCGCGGTGGTCGTATTCACGATCGCCAGCCCCGGTTGGACCTTCCAAGTGCCGGAGAGGAACGACGGCAGGTTGATCCCGGTCTGCCACTCCACCCGGGTTTCGAACGTCTGGTCGTACAGCACGCGCCGCGCCCCCCCGGGGGACGTGGAGTCGTAGACGAACTCTCTGCGCGCGTTGCTGATCTGGTCGTTGACGTCGAAGCTGTTCGACCAGTTCCACGGCCCGATCCGGAGGGGCGTCTGAAAACTGAGGTGCGTCACCCGACTGTCGGCGAACAGGGCGAGCGTATCCGGCGCGCCCGCCGTGCCCGGGACGAGCAGTCGCGTGTCGGCTTGATGAAAGGTCTGCTGGTTACTGAAGGAGAAGCCGGGCGACCACGTGATCGACGGTGTGATGTTCACGGGCGCGGGGGTGAGGCCGATGGTGGGAAACGATTGTGAGACGAGGCCGTTGCCGATGTCCTGCGACCGGCTGCCCCCGATGTTGAGCGTTCCCCAATCGAACTGCTTGCTGAAGTTCAATTGCGACACGAGGCTCGCCGTGGCGACGAACGGATTCACCGTGTTGTTCTGAATCACCCTGGGATTCGTCGAGTAATTGACGCTGGCGTTGAAGTTGGTGCGCGAGGAAAAGCTCTGTTGATGCTGCCAGCCGATGTGGATCGAGTGGGCCGGCTGGTCGAGCTGGTCGTCCCGGCTGAACGACAGACTGCCCGTGACGAAGCGGTCGAGCCAGCGGTAGCGAGTCTGGGTCCGGAGCGACATGTAGCGTCCCGCGTACCAGTCGCCCGACACGAGAAAATCGACGTAGTCGTTGACGACGAAGTAGTAGCCGAGGCCGGAGACGTGGCGCTGGTAGTTGCGAGTGGGGCGCACCAGATCGTTCAGGCCGAAGCGTGGAACGAGGATGCCACTGCGTCGCCCCGGGCGGATGTCCTGAAAGATGAACGGGAGCCACATGATGGGAACGTCCCGGATGTACAGCACCGCCGGCCGCCCCACCATCACGCTCTTGCTCAGCCACTTCACCTGATGCGTGCCGAAGTGATAGTCGGGCACGGGATTGTCGTCGGAGGTGATCTCGCTGCGTGCGCCGTACAGGCGGGTGGAGCCCGAGTCGACCGCGAGGTCGCCCCGGATGTACCACGCGGCGCCGCCTTGCTGCACGTGCGTCAGGGCCTGACTCACCGTGCCGCGCCGGATGCAGGTGTCGTAGCGCATGGCCTCCCCCACGAGCACGGTGCTCTGGTCGAACAGGCGCGGGTTGCCCGCAGCGTCGAGCCGGCAACTCGCGTGCCGATAGCGGATCGAGTCCGACTCGAGCTTCGTCCCGTCGCGATCGACGAACGCCTGGCCCCACAGTGAAATCGCGCTGTCGCCCTCCACCAGCACGGTATCCGCCACATAGCGGGTGACGCGGTATCCCTTGAGCTTGAGAAGCGAGTCGATCACCCCGTCCGACGCAGGGAAGCTGCGGGTGGGTCCGGTCGGCAGCCCGAGCCTACGCGCGGTGGCGGTGTCGAGCGCTCGGCCCGGCACACCTGAGTCGGCGCGGACGCGCGCAGTGTCGCGTGGCGGCGGCACACCCTGGGCCTCCACCCGCCCTGTCGGGAGGGCGAGCAGCAGCAGGACGAACCCCGCGGCGCTCGCGGCCCGCTCGCGTCGCGCCCGCCGCTTGGTGACAATCCAGGCGCAGACGATGCTCACCTCGTACAGCAGCAGCAACGGTACCATCATGATGAGCATCGACACCGCGTCGGGCGGTGTGAGCAGCGCCGCGGCCCCCGCCGAGAGCGCGATCGCGTAGCGGCGGTTCCTCGCCAGGAGCTGCGGGGTGACGAGGCCGAGGGCGGCGAGAATCACGATGACCAGCGGCAGCTCGGTCACCACCCCGAACCCGATCATGATCTGAGCCGCAAATCCGAAGTAGCCTTCCGCGGTGATGATCGGATCGAAGACGTTCTGCTGGAACCCGAACAGCACGCGCAAGGCGCGCGGCAGCACCCACAGGTAGGCGACCGTGGCGCCCGCGAGAAACAGCACCACTCCCGCCGACAGCGCCGGCACGATCAGCCGCTTCTCGCGCGGGTACAGCGCGGGCGCCAGGAAGGCCCACGCCTGGTAGATCACCACGGGCGACGAGAGCACGAGCCCCAGGACGAACGCGAACTTGAGCGTGATGAAGAACGGCTCGGTGGGGTGCGTGAACTTGAGCTTGCCGTCGGGGAGTAGCGGTTTGATTGGCCGGATCAGCAGCCCGATGATATCCGCGTGCTCGACCAGGAGCCAGCCCGCCACGGTGGCGAGCACGATGGCGAGCAAGCTCCAGAGAATGCGCCAGCGCAGCTCCTCGAGGTGATCGAGGAACGGCATCTCGGCACGGTTGTCTGGGGACTCAGGCACGCCGGGCCCGGCGCGGCCTAGCGCCCGAGGCGTTGCAGCTTGTCGCGGGCGAGGTTGGCTTCGTCGGAGCGGGGATAGCCGGCGATCACCCGGGCGTAATACGTGCGGGCCGCCGCCTTATCCGAACGCTGCTCGGCAAGGAGACCGAGCTTGTACAGCGCCGCAGGCGCGCGCGACGAATTGGGGTAGGTCTTCACCACCTGTTGATACACGGCAGCCGCCGAGTCGGCGCTCTCGCCCCCCCACGTCTCCCCGAGGTAGAACAGCGCGTCGGGTGCGCGCTCGTGCGTAGGAAAGAGCCGGAGAAACTCCCGAAAGCCGAGGCGGGCGGTGGCGAGGCTGCCGCGGCGGAACTGCTGCAGCGACAGGTCGTACATCTGGTCCGGGCCCGGTCCGGCCGTATTGCCCGACGGCCCTCCACCTGCGGTCCGACCCGTCGTGTCGAGGGGCGGGACCGGTTGCTGGGCGCGCTCCTCGATGCGCGCCCGCAGCTCGCTCAGGCGCTGCTGGCTCTGCCCGGTCAGCTCCTGCACCTGGACGAGCTGCTGCTGCACCGCGACGAGGTCGGTGCGCACGTCCCCGCGCATTTGCACGAGATACGCCTGCTGCGCCGCGAGCGCCTGCTGCACGGCGACGAGGAGCGAACGCAGGGAGTCGGCTTGCGCCGCGCGCTCCGTCTCGGCGCGCGCCCGCTCGGCGCGCAGCGCCTCGACCTGGAGCTCGACCTTCCGGACATCCCCTCTCAGGGCGCATCCGGCGGCGAGCCCCAGGGCGACCACCAGCGTCGGTTTGAACACCCGCTATGCCCTGCTCACGGCTGCTTCAGGGCGTCGCCGCCCCCGATGATCTCGAACTCGTCGCGGCGATTCTGTGCCCACGCCGCCTCGTCGTGTCCCTGCGCCAGCGGGCGCTCTTCACCGTAGGACACGGTCTCGATGCGCTGCGCCTCGATGCCGTGGCTCACGAGGTACTGCTTGGCCGCGGTGGCCCGGCGGTTGCCGAGGGCCAGGTTATACTCGTCCGAGCCGCGCTCGTCGCAGTGCCCGCTGATGCGGATGCGCAGATTCGGATTCGCCTGCAAGATCGCCACTTTCTGGTCCAGTATGCTGGCGTCTTCCGGCCGGATGTTCGCCTTGTCGTAATCGAAGTGAATCAGCGTCGCCAACATGGTGCGCACGGCTTCCCCGGTTTTTCCCATCGCCGCGAGCGAGTCGGCGATGCGTTGCTGGCGTTGCCGCTCTGCCTCCTCGCGCGCCCGGGCCTCGGCCGCCGCCCGGTCGATCGAATCCTGCCGCGCCCGCTCGGCCGCCGCGACAGAGTCCGCGTTCGGCTGCTGCGGCGTCGTCACCGGGGGCGGATTGTGGCTGCACGCGGCCAACGCGACCACAGCGATGCCGCTGAGCACGATCAAGGAAAGGCGTTTCATCGTGGGCGCCCTCTCCGAATTCAAGGGGTGGACGAGGCGGTCTCCGGTAACCGTGGAGACCAGGCCGGCAGGCGCGCGCCGCTCTGTTGGAGCAGCGGGCGGATGCGGCCGGTTTCTAAATCGATGATCCAGAGCTGCCGGTACCCTGAGCGGTCCGACACGAACGCCAGATGGCGGCTGTCGGGCGCCCAGGTCGGATCTTCGTTCCGCCCTAAAGAAGTGAGTTGCCGCACCGCGCGTGTTCGCACGTCGAGGACGAACACTTGTAGCGTGCCCCCCACGTCGCGGTGGAAGGCGACGGATTGGCCGTCGGGTGACCAGTCCGGCGCGTTGGACGAACCGGTGACGCCGTAATCGAACGGCGCGAAGAGTTGTTGGTCCGTCCCGTCCGCCGCCATCACGTAGATCTGTGGCAACCCCGGTCGCGTCGAGACGAACGCGATCCGCTGGCCCTCGGGACTGTAGGTCGGTGACAAGTTGTCAGAAAAGCGCCCCACGGTCAAGCGCTGTAAGCAGCAGTTGTCTTTGATGTTAACCGCGTAGATGTCGGTGCCTTCCTCGGTCGCGCGGCTGAACGCGAGCGTCTTGCCGTCGGGGGAGAACGCCGGCGTGAAATCGAGCGCCTGGCCCGTCGTGGCCACAGGCTGCCGTTTGCCGGGCCCGACCGGCTGGACGAACAGCTGCCCGTGTCCGGCCCAGAACTCCATGTACGAGAAGCGCCGCCCGTCCGGTGCCCAGGCAGGGGACATCGCCTGGTGATCGCTCGAGGAAACGAGCTGCTTGTCGGCGCCGTCCTCGTCGATCACGTACGCCTTGCCGTCCAAGACGAAGAGGATGCGCGTGGCCGCGATACCGCCGACACCCAGGGTAGCCTCCAGGATGTGATCGGCGAGCCGATGCACCGCCATCCGGAACCCCGGATCCTTGAGGGGCGGCAGCCGGCTGCGAAACTCCCGCCGCACGCTGCCCGCGGCCACGTCGTGCACGGCCAACACCGTGGTGTCCCCCGCCAGCGCGAGCCCGACGGCAAAGTCCGCCCCGAGAGCCTGGTAGAGCTGATAATTCAGACCGGCCGCGGCCCCGCCCCTCCCACCCGTCGGCGCGCGACTGGTACCAGCCGACGGTGGTGCGGCGCTCATACGAATCGAGTCCCCTCCGGGGAGGGTGATTAGCTCAAACCGGTCGCTCAGGTCCAAGTCGCGGGCGACGATGGCGCGCACCGAGTCGAGCGCCGCCGCCGCGCCGGGCAGCACGACGAGACCGGGACGGACCCCCGGCCGATAGATGATCCCGATGCGCACGCCGCGGTCGACGGCGGAGGTGTCCTGCGCGAATAGACGGGTAGACGGGTAGACAGTGAGGAGCAGCGCGGCGAGGTGCGCACCCCTAACCGTCCAGCCGTCTCGCCGGCTACCCGTCTGCATCACTGCCGTGTCCCCGAGAAATAGAATCGCACGAACAGCACGTCCGACCCCCACCCGTCGGGCAGGGGCCCGAACGCCCGGCGGCGCCCGGCCTCCTCGACCGCCCCCTGCGCTTCGAGATCGAACGCGAAGTTCCCCGACCGTTTGATGAACTGCATATCGCTGATCGACCCGTCGCGGTGAATCAGGAACCCGATTTCCGCTTCGAGCGGGGTGGTCTGCAGTGGTCGCTGCCACCGCATCGCGATCTGGGAAATGATGTTGTTCGTGTACTCGGGGAACGGAAACTCGATTCCCTCGGTCGACACGGTGAGCGGATCGTTGCCCGTGGAGGGCCGCTCGCCGGGAAGCGGTTGCGTCTTGGGCGTGGTGCGTGGGGCGGCCTCGCGTTTGGTGTTGTCCGCGACGGGCGGCGGAGCCGCGGGGGCCACGGTGCTCTTCGGCGACTTCGCCTTGGGTGCCGGCGCGGGTTTTTCCTCGGCCGGGCGGTCCACCGCTTCGGGTGCCTTGCGGGTGTCCTCGGTCGGCGCGGGAGCCGCGACGAGGTGGACTCGGTACGAGGGTGGCGCCGGCCTGCGGGCGTTAGCGGCGCCCACCACGAGAAACATCCCCGCCAGGGCGTGCACCACGACCGTGCCGGTGAGGCCGACACTGACGTTCGCCGGCGCGCGTGACCGGCGTCTCACCGGTCCACGGTCTCCGGCTCGGCGACGAGGCCCACGTCGTTCACGCCCGACGCGCGGATCACCGCCAACACCTGAACCACGTCGGCGTATGGGACCCGTCCATCGGCTCGAAGGTACACCCCGGTGGGTCGTTTGGTTCGCACGAACGCGGGAAAGGTAGCGCGGAAGTCTCCGTAGGAGAGGGGCGCCTGATCCATATATATGTGACCATCGCGGTCGAGGGTCACGACCAGACCCGACTTGGGCTCGAGGGGCCGCGCTTCGGCGCGGGGCAACCGGACATCGACGCCGCCCTGCATGATGGGCGCGGTGATCATGAAGATGATGAGCAGCACGAAGGCCACGTCGACCAGGGAGGTGACGTTGATGTCGGCATTCAACGGCAGCTCGCCGTGCCCGCGCAATCCGCCGCCGCCCCCCAACAGGCCTGCCATTAGAGCCTCCCTTCGCGCGCCATCGTACCGATGATTTCCTGGGCAAACCCCTCCAGCTCCCCGGCGAACAGGCCGAGGCGATTCACGAACAGGTTGTACGCCATGACCGACGGCACGGCGACGGCGAGTCCCGCCACGGTCGTGACCAGCGCCTCTGCGACCCCCGGGGCCACCGCCGCAATGTTGCCGGACCCACCCACCGCGATCCCAATGAACGCGTCCATCACACCGAGCACCGTGCCGAGCAGACCGAGCAGGGGGCTCACCGATCCGAACGTGGCGAGCCAGGGGATGAACCGCGCGGCGGCGTCCCGCTCCGCCGCGACCTCCTTGGCGAGCACCATCCGGAGCGCTTCGAGCTGTGTCGTCGTCAGGGTGGTGGCGGGCGCGGCCACGGCGGGCCCGTCGTTCTTCAGGCCGCCTTTCAGGCTCCCCGGCTTGAGCTCGGAGAAGAACTGCATGCCCTCACGCAGCAGCCGGTTGTACGGTGAGGACGGCAGTCGCATCGCGGCGTGGTAGGCGTCCTCGAGCCGCGCCGCGCGCTCGATCTCCCCCATGAAACGGTCCGCCTGTCGGCGCATTTTCCGAAACTGCCACCACTTCAGAAAAATGAGGTACCAGGAGACCACGGAGAAGACGACCAGGATCGCGAGCACGAACTTCGTCTCGCGGCTCGAGGTGAGCACGAGCTCCCAGGGCGTCGTCGGCACCGCCCGACCCACCTGTAGCAGCAGCACGGGTTCAGCCCTCCCCCAGAGAAGCAGGCAAACAGGTCAGTTCGGATACCCGGACGGGTGCGTCCGGTGCCACTCCCAGGCGCTGGCGAGGATCTCGTCGAGCTGTGAGCGGCGCGGGCGCCACCCGAGCAGCTGCTCGGCGCGGCCCGGAGCGGCGACCAGCGTGGGCGGGTCGCCGGGGCGTCGCGGGCACGGCACCGTGGGGATCGACCGGCCGGTAATCCGCCGGGCCGCCTCAGTCACCGACAGCACGGAATGACCGACCCCGGTTCCGAGGTTGACCGCCTCGGCGCCCACGACCTCGGCTTGCAGCGCGCGGACGTGCGCGTCCGCGATGTCCGCGATATGCACGTAGTCCCGCACGGCAGTACCGTCCGGCGTGGGGTAGTCCGTGCCGTACACCTCCACGGCCGGACGTCGGCCGAGCGCTGCCTGCAAGACGTTCGGGATGAGATGCGTCTCGGGATCGTGCTCCTCCCCGTGTCGCGCCGTCGCCCCGGCCGCGTTGAAGTAGCGGAGGCTGATCGAGGCGACCCCGTGCCGCGTCGCGTAGTCCCCCAGCAGACGCTCGAAGGCGAGCTTGGTCTCGCCGTAGGGGTTGACGGGCGCACGGGGCGCGTCTTCCGGGATCGGGATGACGGGCGGGTAGCCGTACACCGCGCACGAGGACGAGAAGATCACGCGGCGCACGCCTGCCGCGAGGACGGCATCGAGCAGCACCCGACCCCCGGCCACGTTGTTCGTGAAGTACATCTGGGGATGCGCGACCGATTCCGCGACGAGCGCGTAAGCGGCGAGGTGCACCAGCGCGTCGCACGGCCGGCGCGCGAGCAGGTCGTCCAGGAGGCGACGGTCGGCGATCCCGCCCTCCACGAATTCCGCCGCGGGATCCAGGGCTGCGCGGTGCCCGCGGCTCAAGTCGTCCAGCACGACGACCGAGCGGCCCAGCGCCAGCAACTGCTCGACGACGACGCTGCCGATGTACCCCGCCCCACCGGTCACGAGGATGCTACGGGCCATCGTGCCGCTCGAGGCCAAACAGCTTCTTCAGCGACTCGAGGAGACCGTACCCCCGGCCCGCCTGCGCGGCCTGCTTGAGCGCGATCGTGGGATGGTGCAGAAACTTGTTCAGCAGCGCGTGGCTGAACTGCTCGACCTGGGCGCGATCCTCGGGCGACAAGTGCGCGAGACGTTTGAGCGCGCGCTCCAACTCGGCGGCACGCATGTCGTCCAGCCGTCCGCGAAACTCTTTGAGCACCGGCACGGCGGCCAACCCGCCGTACCACGCCCAAAAGCGGTCGACTTCGTCGGTCACAATGCGCTCGGCTGCGGGCACTTCCTGATGGCGGTCCGCAGCCGAGTGCGCGGCGACGGCCTGCAGGTCATCGATGTCGTACAGAAACACGTTCTCGAGCTGCCCGACCGCGGGCTCCACATCGCGCGGCACGGCCAGATCGAGGATGCAGAGCGGGCGCCCGCCCCGCCGGGCGATGGCAGGGGCCACGCGCTCCCAGGTCACCACGGCGTGCGGCGCCGCCGTAGAGGTGAGGACGATGTCGGCGCTGGCGAAGTGCTCCCACGCCTCGTCCAAGGTCAGGGCCCGGGCGCCCAGCTCCTCGGCGACCGCCCGGGCCCGCTCATAGGTGCGGTTCGCGACGAGCGTGACGCGCACGCCCTCGGACACGAGGCAACTCGCGGCGAGCTCGGCCATGTCACCGGCCCCGAGAACCAGCGCGACGCGGCCGGCGAGTCGGCTGAAGATCTTTCCGGCCAGCGCGACGGCGGCCGAGGGCGCCGAGGCCGCCCCCGCGGCGAGCGCCGTCTCGCTCCGCACTCTGGCCCCGACGAGCAAGGCCGACTGGAACAGGCGATGGAGCACCGGACCGGCCTGGGACCGAGACGTCTCCCACGCCTCCCGCACCTGACCCTGGATCTGCGGCTCGCCCAGAATCATGGAGTCGAGGCCCGCCGACACGCGGTACAGGTGGCGGACGGCGTCCCGGTCCCGCACCAGATAGCCGTACTCGCTGGCGCTGCGACCCTCGCCCAGGCGCTCGGTGAGGATGGCCCACACCGTCGCCGGCGTCGCGTCGCCCGGCTCGGCCAAGTAGAACTCGGTACGGTTGCAGGTGGATAGCAGCACCCCTCCGCCCGCGCCGGCCGAGAGCACCCGCTCCAGGGCGGCCGGCACCTCGCGGGGAGCGTGCGCGAACCGCTCACGCACCTCCAAGGGCGCTGTCCGGTGATTCACTCCCACGACCGCGATGGTCATCGGTTCCGTGCCGCTCTAGAGAAACCGTTCGGTCCCCGGTGCAGCGAGCTTAAGGGCGAGGTACACGAGCACCACCGCCACGAAGCCCGCGATGCTCGCGACCGCCGCCCGCCGGCCCGCCCAATGCCGCACCACCCGCACCCACACCGCCGACCCCAAGACGACCCAGGTGAACGAGCCCCACACGACCTGCGCCGGGTCCACGTGAAGGCCGCCGGCATAGCGGACGGCGTACCCTACGGCGACCAGCACGCCGAGCGTCAGCGTGGGAAAGCCGGCGACGAGAGACACGTGATTCAAACGGTCCAGCCGCTCGAGCGGCGGGAACAGACGAAACACCTGTCCGAACCGCTTCGACTTGAGCTCGCGGAACTGCAGCAGGTACAGCGCCGCAGTAATGAACGCGAGCGCGAGCAGCGCCACGCCGAGCACGCTGAGCGTCACGTGCAAGATAAACCAGGCATTGCCGCCGCCCGAGGGCTCGGCGCCCGGTCCGAGCCCCAACAGGAGCGCCAGCGCTACCAGGCCCGTAGCGAGCGGCCCGGTGAAGAGGGCAACCGCCGAGGCGCGGAACACACGCTCGCTGACGACCTGCAGCAGAACGAGGAACAGCGCGAGGATCGACAGCACCGGCGCGACGCCTACCGGCGTGAGCTGGGCGAGGCCGACCACCTGCACGGCCGCGCCCGCGAGGGGCGCGCCGAGCGTCAGGGCGCGTGGCGTGGGCCGCAGTCCAGCGAACGGTGCCAGCGCGAGCGCCGTGGCCAGACCGTACAGCCCCAGCGCCAGGAGATGAGATACCAGGACCACGGGCGCGTGACGCCAGCCCCGAACGGGACCGGCCGCAGGTCAGGAAGGCATCTTCCGGACGAGACGGACCGGCATTCCGGGGCGAACGTCGGGATGACTGATCGTGAGCACCAACCCGGAGGCCGAATGCTCCCGGGTGTGCACGATCTCGAGCACCATACGCACCTCTTCGGATGACGTCCCCGGCACACCCGAGGCAGGGCGGAAGACCTCGAACACGTCGCCGGGCGTGACCCCTTCGGCACGACCCCGATTGATGAAGAGGATCTGCTGGAGGTCGGCGAGGGAGTGCAGGTCCCGCTCGGCCACGATGTGACCCTCGAGCCCCTGCTCGACCGCCGTGGGCCTGGCGAGCCCCGGATCCTTGAACGGCTCGAGCGGCATCACGAGGTGCCCGTCGTGAATCCGGCCGAACTGCATGATCACCTGCGCCAGGACCTGGCGGCGCTGCACCTCAGTGACGCGGGCGACGCCCAGGGGTACCACGACGCCGCCCCAGCCCTCGATGTCCCGATCGATGCGCGCAATCAGCAGCGAGTCGCCGACGTGATAGGAGGCGTTGCGCGGCGGCTCGAGTGCAATCTGATCGAACTGCGAGGCGGTCGATCGTTCGGTGAGACGCGGAATCGCGGGGGGAGCCGTGTTCCCCAACACGCGACCCCACGGCAACCGCTCGTTCTCGGTCAGGAAGCCCGCAGCGTAGAACTCGCCGCGCCGCAACGGACGGTACAACGGGTTGGAATACGCCCGCAGCACGTCCTGCACGGCTTGGCCGGGCGTGCGGCGTCGCTCGAAGATCGTCTGGTAGGCTTCCGTGGGCGCGGGCGGCGGTGCTTCCACCACGGTCTGCGTCGTATCCGGCACCGTCGTGGTGTCGGGCGCGAGGGCAGTCACGGTGTCCGCCGGAGCTTGGGCCCGCACGGTATCGGCGCCCGTCGGTTGCGGGACGACCGCGGTCGTCTCGGCGGGCGCCTGCGCCACGGCCACCACCGACCCGATGTTCAGCAACTCGCCCGGATAGATCCAGTGTGGATCTTCGATCACCGAGGTATTCAACCGATAGACTTCGGGCCACAACAGGGGATCGCTGAAGTACAATTGGGCGATCGACCAGAGCGTCTCGCCCGCAACGACGGTGTGTGTGGCGGGAAGTTGTCCCTCTGAGACAGCTGCGGCGGGCGGCGGCGCCGGCGACGTGTCTCGCGCCGCTCGTACGCTGTCAGCTCGTGCCTGCGTCGTATCCTGAGCCGCGAGCGACGGCGCCACCACCCCCGCGAGCAGCCCTGCCACAAGGGCGGGCAGGGCTGCTCGATTAGAACGGCAGATCGTCGTCCTCCTCATCCAGCGCCTCCGGGAACGCTTCGAGCGATTCCGCTTTGCCCGCTCCCACGGTGCCCCCGTCGGGGGCCACCTTCGCCGCAGCCTTCGACCGCGCTACGTCGCCGGCGCCTTCGCCACCCCCACCACCCCGGGACGACAGCAGGAGCACTTCCCGCGCGATGATCTCGGTGACGTAGCGCGTCTGCTTCTCGCGATCTTCCCACGTGCGGTACTCGATGCGTCCTTCGACGTAGATGCGGTCGCCCTTTTTCATGTACTTCTCGGCCAGGTCCGCCAGCTGGGCGCCCTTGTTGTTCCAGCAGATGACCCGATGCCATTCAGTCTTCTCCTGCTTCTCCCCACCCTGCCCCGTCCACTGGCGGCTAGTCGCCAGGGAGAGGTTCGCCACCCGGGAGCCGTTGGTGGTGCTCCGCACCTCGGGATCGGCCCCTAAGTTCCCGATTAGCATGACTTTATTCAGGCTCCGGCTCACAACAGGCCTCCAAACGATGGGCGGGCGGGGACCAAGGGCGACAACAGTATATGAATCGCAAGTTATTCTGTCAATCAAAGATACGCCACTTGGGCTAAAGTTTTGCAGACACCCCGGCGGCCGGGATACCGGCCCGCAGAATCACTGCGTCTTCGACCGGGCGCCGGTAGTAGCGCGCCCGGCGGCCGACGGCCGCGAACCCCATGCTCTCATACAGGCGGCGCGCCGCCGCGTTCGATTCGCGCACTTCGAGGTACACGATCCGCACCCCCCGCTCGCGTAACTCCTCGAGCAACCGCTCCACCAGGGCTCGTCCGATGCCGCCGCGCCGGTGCGCCACAGCGACGCCCAAGTTCAGGATCTCCCCTTCGTCCGCGGCGTAGTGCGCCACGGCGTAACCCGCGACGGTGGGCCCTCGGACAGCGACCAAGAGCGGTATCTCGGCGGCCAGGCACTCGGTAAAATCGTTCGCCGACCAGGGGTCCGAGAAGACCGCGCGCTCGATCGCGGCGACGGCTGCCACGTCAGCCGGCTGGGCGGGACGGATCCGGTAGGGGGCGACCATGGCGGGCCTCCCATTTCGCCTGCGCTTCGGCCGGACGGCCGTAGACCGGCTCGGCCCCGAGAGAGTCATCGAGTTGCCGGGTCGCTCCGGCTCGCCGGAAGAGCGACAGCAGCGTGGTAGCGTTGGGCACGAGGCTCCCCAAGGGAATCGGCTCGCCCCCGCTCCACGCGAGGACCTCGTCCCGATACCGCATCGCTCCGTCGCCCACCACGACCCGGGGATGGGCCGAGGGAAGGGTGACGCGCGCCAGCTCGGCCACGGTCATGACGGCCGGCGCTACGCGCGTCTCTACTGCGTCGGGATGGAACACATACACCGCTCCGTACACCTGCCCCCGCAGCGCGTCGTAGCAGGCGGCGACCGGCACCGGGCCGAGCTGCCGCGCCACCGTTGCCGCCGCGGCCATGAGCGACGGCACGGCCACGAGCGACAATCCCGCTTGTTGCGCCAGCCCTTTCGCCGCAGCCCAGCCGATCCGCAGGCCGGTGAAACTCCCCGGCCCATCCCCGACCACGATGCCGTCCAGATCATTCGCCCGCACGCCGGCCTGCTCGAGAGCGTGATCGATCAAGACGATGATCTCGGCCGCGTGGCGGCGCGCGCCCTGAACGAACACACCCGCTGCGGTGTCGGGCGGCTTCCCGACGGCGACACTGGCGATATCCGTGGCGGTATCGATCGCCAGCCAGACCCCGCCCATCAACCCCTCCCCAATTGCGGATTGCGGATTGCGGATTGCGGAATCGATAGACGAGCGTCCAATCCGCAATCCACAATTCGCAATCCGCAATCACGGGCCGTCGCTTCCTCTCTCACCGAACCTCCTCCAGCTCCCGGATATCCGGGGCGTCACCGTAGCTCAACCGAAAGTGCCGATCGAGCGGCGGCGCCCATGGGCCCGCCCGTTCCGGCCATTCGATGAGCACGATGGCGCGCTCCCGCGTCATGTCCTCGAATCCGATGTCACGGGCCTCGTCGGGCGACTTGAGGCGATAGCAGTCGACGTGGTAGACGGGGGCGGTCGGAGCTTCGTAATGATGCACCAGCGCGTACGTGGGGCTCGTCGCCATCGACCGCGCGCCCAAGCCACGGCAAATCGCCTGCACGAGGCTCGTCTTACCCGACCCCAGCTCGCCGGAGAGCCCGATGACGGCCGGGGGCGCCAGGCCACGGCCCAGCTCCTCACCGAACCGGTTGAGGTCGTCCGCGCGGAGGCGCATGCTGCACCGCATCTCCTTGGGCCTTGAGCTCGAGGAGCTGGTCGCGCAGCACGGCGGCGAGCTCGAAGTCCAGTTCCTCGGCGGCGGCCTGCATCTGTTGCTCGAGCAGCCGGATCAGCGCTTCTCGTTCCTGCGCATCTGCGGGGCGCCGCAGCGCCGGGCCCGTCGGCTTGGCGGTCTTCGCATCCGCCACCCGCGTGGCGAAGCGCACCTGGTCCACCGACTTGACGATGGAGCGGGGGGTGATGCCGTGCTCGGCGTTGTACGCCTGTTGTCGCGTGCGCCGGCGCTCCATTTCGCCGAGCGCCCGCTCCATCGACCCGGTGACGCGGTCGGCGTAGAGGATCGCCGTCCCGCCCAGGTTGCGCGCCGCGCGGCCCACGGTCTGGATGAGGGAACGATCGGAGCGCAGAAACCCCTCCTGATCGGCATCGAGAATCGCGACGAGCGAGACCTCGGGTAAATCGAGCCCTTCGCGCAGCAGGTTGATCCCCACCAGCACATCGAACTCGCCGAGTCGCAGGCCGCGAATGATCTCCACGCGCTCGATCGCGTCGATCTCGGAGTGCAGGTAGCGCACACGGACCCCGTGCTGCTGCAGGTAGTCGGTGAGGTCCTCGGCCATGCGTTTGGTCAGCGTAGTGACGAGCACGCGCTCGTTCCGCTTCTCCCGCAGCCGGATCTCGTGCAGCAGGTCGTCCACCTGCCCTTTCACGGGACGCACGTCGACGGCTGGGTCCACGAGCCCCGTCGGGCGGATGATCTGCTCCACCACGACACCACCCGAGAGCTTCAGCTCCTGGTCCCCGGGGGTCGCCGAGACGAACACCATCCGCGGCACGAGGCCCATGAACTCGGCGATCTGGAGCGGCCGGTTGTCGAGCGCCGACGGAAGCCGGAATCCGTAGTCCACCAGGGTTTGCTTGCGGGAGCGATCGCCTTCGTACATCCCGCCGATCTGCGGCATCGTCTGGTGCGACTCGTCGATGATGCAGAGGTAGTCGTCGGGGAAGTAGTCGAGCAGGCACGCGGGACGCTCCCCGACCTGTCGCCCGGTGAGGTGGCGGGAATAGTTCTCGATCCCGGTGCAGCGCCCCACCTCGAGCAGCATGTCGATGTCGAAGCTGGTGCGCGACTCGAGGCGCTGAGCCTCGAGCAGCTTGTTCTGCGCGCGCAGCTCCGTCAGGCGGTCCCGCAGCTCCTGGCGGATGGCCGCGACGGCACGCTCGATCGTGGGCCGCTCGGTCACGAAGTGCGTCGCCGGATAGACCGCGGCGCGGGGCAGCTCGGCGATCGTGTTCCCGGTTGTGGGATCGATCTTCGCGATGCGCTCCACCGCGTCCCCCCAGAATTCGATGCGGACCCCCTGCTCGTCGTAGGCGGGGAAAATCTCGACCGTGTCCCCCCGCACCCGGAACGTGCCGCGCTCGAACGCGACGTCGTTGCGCTGGTACTGGACCGCCACGAGCGCCTCGAGCAGCTCGTCCCGGCCGCGCTCCTCCCCGACCGCCGCGGTCACGAGGCGCCGGCGGTACACCTCCGGATCGCCCAGGCCGTAGATCGCGGACACGCTGGCGACGATGATCACGTCATCGCGCTCCATCAAGCTCGACGTCGCCCGCAGCCGCAGCCGGTCGATGTCGTCGTTGATCGAGGAGTCCTTCGCGATGTAGGTGTCCGTCTGGGGAACGTACGCCTCGGGCTGGTAATAGTCGTAATAGGAGATGAAGAACTCGACCGCGTTCTTCGGGAAGAATCCCTTCAGCTCCCCGTACAGCTGTGCGGCGAGGGTCTTGTTGTGGGACAGCACCAGGGTCGGGCGGTTGAAGTCGGTGAGGACGTGCGCCATGGTGAACGTCTTGCCCGAGCCCGTGACGCCCAGCAGCGTCTGATAGCGGTCGCCCCGCGCGAGGCCCTGGGACAGCTCGCGGACGGCGCGCGGCTGGTCCCCCGCCGGCGGGTAGGGGGAAATGAGGTCGAAAGGCATCCCCAGAAAGTTAACCGACGGGCGGCTGCCCTTGGGGACCCGACTCGCGGCGGGCCACCTCGGTCACGCCCTTCAACCGCCGGATTGCCCGGATAACCTTGTTGAGGTGGGTCTGATTCTCGACCTCGACGAGCACCGTCCCGAAGACCGCCCCGTCCTTGGTCGAGAGCTCGGCGCTCTTGATGTTGGTGCCGGACTCGTTGATGGCAGTGCAGATGTCGGCGTACAGGCCGCGCCGGTCCTCGCCACCCACCGCGAGCCGCACGACGAACGTCTCGCCTTCGGACTCCTGCCAGTCGATCTCCACGCGCCGCTCGGCTTCGGCCGACAGGACGAGCAGATTGGGGCAGTCGCTGCGGTGGATCGAGATGCCGCGTCCCTGCGTGACGTAGCCGACGACCGGATCCCCCGGCACCGGCTGGCAGCACTGGGCGTAGCGGACCATCAGGCCGTCCACGCCCTGGATCTTGATGCCCCGACCGAGCCGCAGCCGCTCGATGACTCGGCCGAAGGCCGTGGGCCTGGGCGGCTGGAGCTCGTCCGCGGGGAGATCCGGGTACAGCGCGCGCATGATCGTCCCGAGCGCGATATCGCCCGTGCCGAGCGCGGCCTGCAACTGCTCGGGAGTGCCCACCGACAGGGCGGCGGCGGCCTGCTCGAGCCGGGCCGCGTCGGGCGGCTCCAACCGGCGGCGCCGCACTTCGCGCACCAGGATGTCGCGCCCCAGCTCGAGGCTCCGCTCGTGCTCTTCCTGGCGGATCCACTGGCGGATCTTGTGGCGGGCGCGGGCCGTCTGGACGTGAGCGAGCCAATCGCGGGATGGTTTGGCCTGCGGACTGGTGATCACCTCGACCGTGTCACCGTTCTTGAGCGGGCGGTGCAGCGGCGCGATGCGCCCGTTGATACGGGCCCCCTGGCAGTGCTGGCCGACCTCGGTGTGCACCGCGAACGCGAAATCGATCGGCGTGGCCCCTTTCGGCAGTCGCTTGACGTCGCCCCGCGGTGTGAAGACGAAGATCTCGTCCTGGTAGAGATCGACCTTCAGGAACTCGAGGAATTCCTCGGGCGTGTGTGCATCCTGCTGCAGCTCGAGCAGCTGGCGGAACCACGCCAGGTGGCGGTCGAGCTCGTCCGGGCTCTTCCCTTCCTTGAAGAGCCAGTGCGCGGCGATGCCGTACTCGGCGGTGTGATGCATCTCGCGCGTGCGGATCTGAATCTCGTACAGCTGGCCGCCGGGCCCGAACACGGTCGTATGCAGCGACTGGTACCCGTTGGACTTGGGGCTGGCGATGTAATCCTTGATGCGCTCCTGCAGCGGGGTCCACTCGTGGTGGATGATGCCGAGCACGTGGTAGCACTCGGGGATGTTGTTCACCAGCACACGCACCGCCAGCAGATCGTAGATTTCCTCGAACGGCTTGTCGCGCCTCCTCATCTTCTTGTAGATCGACCACAGGTTCTTCGGCCGCCCCGTGATCTCGAACCCGACGAGCCCGGCCTTGGTGAGCTCGTCGGCGAGCGGGTCGCGCAGCCGCTCGATGGTCCGCTCGCGCTCGCTCTTCTTCGCCCGGACATTGCGCGACAGCGCCCGGTACTCGTCCGCCTCGAGGAACTTGAACGCGAGGTCTTCGAGCTCCGCTTTCACGCCCGCCATCCCGAAGCGGTGGGCGAGCGGCGCGTAGATCTCGCGCGTCTCGAGGGCGATGCGGCGCTGCTTCTCCACGTCCAAGTGCTCGAGCGTCCGCATGTTGTGCAGCCGATCGGCCAGCTTGATGATGATGACCCGCGCGTCTTTCGCGACCGACAGCAGCAGTTTGCGGTAGTTCTCCGCCTGCTCCTCGGCCGTCGAGCGGAACGTCAGGGTGGACAGCTTCGTGAGGCCGTCGACGAGCTCCGCCACCTCGGCGCCGAAGTCGCGGCGGATGTCCTCGAGGGACGTGTCGGAGTCCTCCACCACGTCGTGCAGCAGCGCGGCGGCGATGGTCGTGGAGTCCATCAACTGCTCGGCGAGAATCGTCGCCACCGCCACACTGTGAGAGACGTAGTCGTCTCCGGACTCCCGCTTCTGGCCGCGGTGGGCCTGGGCGCTCACGCGGTAGGCGCGTGAGACCAGGTCCAGGTCGAGGCGGTCGCGCTGGGCCGCCACGGCCCGGGCGAGCTCGGGGGCGAGGATGGGAGCGGTGCTGGTCACAACTGGAGGATGGCGAAGCGCCGCCCCCCCGTCAACGCAGGGGTGGCGAAGGCCGCCCCCTGGCTGCATTCCATCCCCGTCCCTATGATGGACGCTGCTTCCGCCCCCAGGAGCCGCATGCTCGAGATTTTGGCGCGTTTGAAGGCGGCCCTGGCCGATCGTTACGCGATCGACCGGGAGCTGGGCCACGGGGGCACGGCGACGGTCTATCTGGCCCAGGACCTGAAGCACGGCCGCTCCGTCGCGGTCAAGGTGCTCCGTCCCGAGCTGGCGGCCGCCCTCGGGGCCGAGCGCTTCCTCCGCGAGATCGAAATCGCGGCGCGCCTCACCCATCCCCATATCCTCCCGTTGCACGACTCCGGCGAGGCAAAGGGGTTCCTCTACTATGTGATGCCATTCGTAGACGGTGAATCGCTGCGGGACCGGCTGAGGCGCGAGCAGCAGCTGCCCATCGAGGAAGCCGTGAGGATTGCCCGCGAGGTGGCGACCGCCCTGAGCCACGCCCACAGCCATGATGTGGTGCACCGGGACATCAAGCCGGAGAACATTCTGTTATCCGGCGGGGAGGCGGTCGTGGCGGATTTCGGGATCGCCCGCGCGATCGTGGCGGCGGGCGCGGAGACGCTGACGGACACCGGCCTCGCGGTGGGCACGCCCGGGTACATGAGCCCGGAGCAGGCGACGGGCGCAGAGCACCTCGACGGGCGAAGCGATGTCTACAGCCTGGGGTGCGTGCTGTACGAGATGTTGGCGGGGCACCCGCCGTTCCTCGGCACCACGGCGCAGGAAGTCCTAGCGCGGCACTCGCTCGATGCAGTGCCGCCGCTCCGAACCATTCGCCCCGAGTTACCCCAAGCCGTCGAGCACGCCGTGCGCAAGGCGCTGGCCAAGTCACCGGCGGACCGGTGGCGCACTCCGGCCGCGCTGAGCGAGGCGTTGGCGCAGGCGGTCGCTCCCCCCTCGCTCCCGAGACGTGCCGCGCGCTCGATCGGGCTCGTGGCGGCCGGCGCGTCTCTACTGGCGACGGGGTACGCCCTCCTCTCTCGCCGGCCCGTCGGCGGCCCGTCCGGCGAGTCGGCCCACTCCATCGCCGTGCTGCCGTTCGTCAACATCGGCGCGGACCCCGCGAACGAGCCCTTCAGCGACGGGATGTCCGAGGAGCTCATTACGGCCCTTGCCAAGGTCGCAGACCTACGGGTGACCGCCCGCACCTCGGCCTTCAGCTTCAAGGGGAAGGCGGTCGACATCCGGGAGATCGGGAGCAAGCTCAACGTCAGCTACGTGCTGGAGGGCAGCGTCCGGCGGGCAGGACCCCAGCTGCGCGTGAGCGCCCAGCTCATCAACGCAGCGACCGGCTACCATCTCTGGTCGGACGAATATGATCGCGATGCCCGTGACGTGTTCACCGTCCAAGACGAGATCGCGCGGGCAATCGTCGAAGCGCTGCGCGTCAAGCTCTCAGGAGCAGCGAATGCCACCCTGGTGAAGCCCTCCACGGAGAACCCGGAGGCCCACGACCTGTACCTCCAGGGCCGGTACTTCTTTGCCAAGCGCGACTCGACCAGCCTCAGAAAAGCCCAGGACTACTTTGAGCGGGCGATTCAAAAGGACTCATCCTACGCGCTGGCCTGGGCCGGGCTGAGTGACGCGTACAGTCACACTGGGGTGTTTGGCTACGTGCCGCCTCGCGCCGTTTACGCCAAGGCCAAGACCGCCGCCCTGCGGGCGCTCGCGCTCGACAGCGCGCTCGCGGAGGCGCACACCTCCCTGGGGTTCATCGCGCTGTTCTACGACTGGGATTGGCCGACCGCCGGCCGGGAGCTCGATCGGGCGCTGGCCCTCGATCCCCGCTATCCCGATGCGCACCTGTTCCACGGGTGGTACTTCGTGGCAACCAACCGAATGGACGACGCCATACGCGAGGTCCAGACCGCCGTTAACCTCGATCCCTTCTCTTCCGTCAACAACGCCCGCCTGGCTTCGATGTTATTCCTTGCGCGCCGCTACGATGATGTCCTGGCCCAGTCCCGTCGGGTTATGGAGCTGGACTCCATGTTTCAAGGGCACGCGGGACGCGCGGAACTTGCCCGAGCGTACCTATGGCTGGGTCGGTGCGCCGAGGCGTTAGCCGCGCAAGAAGGCAGGCCGGGGCTTGCCGTCGCCGTGTGGGTAGGTCTCCTCGGCTATACCTACGCGAGGTGCGGGCGCCGGGCGCAGGCGTTGGCAGAGCTGGACCGCCTCGGCGCTGAAGCGAGGCAAGGTCGGTTCGTGTCGCACCTCGCACTCGCCATGATCCACGCCGGCCTGGGCGACAACGAGCGGGCGCTCGCGGAGCTCGACAGCGCCTACGTGGAGCGCGCGTGGGGGATGTTCACACTGAGGGTCGACCCCGCCTTCGACGGCCTGCGCGCCGATCCCCGGTTTAGCCGCCTCCTCAAGAAGGTGGGGTTGGTCTCCTGAGGATCGTGGGATCGGAATCCGATGGCTGAGCTGCTCGCCCGCCTGCGCGGCGCTCTGGCCGATCGTTACGCGATCGACCGGGAGCTGGGCCACGGGGGCACCGCGACGGTCTATCTGGCCCAGGACCTGAAACACGGCCGCTCCGTCGCGATCAAGGTGCTCCGTCCCGAGCTGGCGGCTGCCCTCGGGGCCGAGCGCTTCCTGCGCGAGATCGAAATCGCGGCGCGCCTCACCCATCCCCATATCCTCCCCTTGCACGACTCCGGCGAGGCAGCCGGGTTCCTCTACTATGTGATGCCATTCGTAGAGGGGGAATCGCTGCGCGACCGGCTGAAGCGCGAGCCGCAGCTGCCCGTCGAGGAAGCCGTGAGGATTGCGCGCGAGGTGGCGACCGCGCTGAGCTACGCCCACAGCCAGGACGTGGTGCATCGGGACATCAAGCCAGAGAACATCCTGTTATCCGGCGGCGAGGCGGTCGTCGCGGATTTCGGGATCGCCCGGGCGATCGTGGCGGCGGGCGCGGAGACGCTGACAGATACCGGACTCGCGGTGGGCACGCCCGGGTACATGAGCCCGGAGCAGGCGACGGGTGCAATGCAGCTCGACGGGCGGAGCGACGTCTACAGCCTGGGGTGCGTGCTGTACGAGATGTTGGCGGGGCACCCGCCGTTCCTCGGCACCACAGCGCAGGAAGTCCTGGCGCGGCACTCGCTCGATGCGGTGCCGCCGCTCCGCACGATCCGCCCCGAACTGCCCCCGGCTCTGGAGCGTGCCGTGCTCAAGGCACTGGCGAAGTCGCCAGCGGACCGGTTTGCTACGGCGGCGGCCTTCAGCGAGGCACTGACGCGGGCCGGGGCTCCACCGGCATTTGCGAGGCGGGCCGCTCGCCCGACCTTGTTCGTCGCGGCTGGTGTCGCCGCACTCGTGGCCGGATACGTGCTCCTGACGCGCCGGTCCGGCTCATCCGACGGGCCGGGCCCATCCATCGCGGTCCTGCCGTTCAAGAACATCGGTGGCGATGTGAGCAACGAGCCCTTCAGTGACGGGATGACTGACGAGATCACCACCGCGCTGGGCAAGGTCGACGGACTGCGCGTAGCGGCCCGATCCGTGGTGTTCCGCTTCAAAGGGAAGAATGTCGTCCCTGAAGAGACCGGGAAGCAGCTCCACGTTCTCTATGTACTGGACGGCGGCGTCCGGATGGGGGGAAACCGGCGACGGGTCAGCGCGCAGCTCATCAACGTGGCGGGGGGCAACGAGGTGTGGTCCGAAGAATACGATCGAGACGCCCGGGACCGGGACGTGTTCGCCGTCCAGGACGAAATCACGCGGGCGATCGTCGCCGCGCTCCGCGTGCACCTGTCTGGCGCCGCGAGCGCCGCCTTGGCGAAGCACGCTACCGTGAGCCCCGAGGCCCACGACCTCTACCTGCAGGGTCGCTACTTCTTCGCGAAGCGTGACTCGGCTAGCCTCAGAAAAGCCCAAGAGTACTTTGAGAGTGCGATACACAAGGACTCCACGTATGCGCTGGCCTGGTCGGGGCTGAGTGACGCGTACAGTCACATTGGGGTGTTTGGCTACGTCCCACCGCGGGCCGTTTATGCCAAGGCCAAGGCCGCCGCTCTACAGGCGCTCGCGTTGGACAGCACGCTCGCGGGAGCCCACACCTCCCTTGGGTTTATCGCGCTGTTTTACGACTGGGACTGGCCGACGGCCGGCCGGCAGTTCGATCGGGCGCTGGCCCTCGATCCCCGCTATCCCGATGCGCACCTGTTCCACGGGTGGTACTTCGTGGCAACCAACCGAATCGACGACGCCATACGCGAGGTCCAGGCCGCCGTTAACCTCGATCCCTTCTCTTCCGTCAACAACGCCCGCCTGGCATCGATGTTGTTCCTGGCGCGCCGCTACGATGAAGCGCTTGCCCAGTCCCGTCGGGTCCTCGAGCTGGACTCCCTTTTTCAAGGGCCCGCGGCACGCGGGGACCTTGCCCGAGCGTACCTATGGCTGGGTCGGTGCGCCGAGTCGGTAGCCGCGCTAGAAGGCAGGCCGGTATTTGCCGCCGTCGTGAACGGAGGTCTCCTCGGCTACGCGTACGCGAGGTGCGGGCGCCGGGCGCAGGCGTTGGCGGAGCTGGACCGCCTCGGCGCTGTAGCGAGGCAAGGTCGGTTCGTGTCGCACTACGCACTCGCCATGATCCACGCCGGCCTGGGCGACAACGAGCGGGCGCTCGCGGAGCTCGACAGCGCCTATATGGAGCGCGCGTGGGCGATGTTCACACTGAGGGTCGACCCCGCCTTCGACGGCCTGCGCGCCGATCCCCGGTTTAGCCGCCTCCTCAAGAAGGTGGGGTTGGTCTCCTGAGGATCGTGGGATCGGAATCCGATGGCTGAGCTGCTCGCCCGCCTGCGCGGCGCTCTGGCCGATCGTTACGCGATCGACCGGGAGCTGGGCCACGGCGGCACGGCGACGGTCTATCTGGCCCACGACCTGAAACACGGCCGCTCCGTCGCGATCAAGGTGCTTCGTCCCGAGCTGGCGGCCGCCCTCGGGGCCGAGCGCTTCCTCCGCGAGATCGAGATCGCCGCGCGCCTCACCCATCCCCATATCCTCCCGTTGCACGACTCCGGCGAGGCAAAGGGGTTCCTCTACTATGTGATGCCATTCGTAGACGGTGAATCGCTGCGGGACCGGCTGAGGCGCGAGCAGCAGC
>Ga0209471_1000190_pt1 | contig 45122 bp, 39 predicted proteins | sample GraSoiAngelo_128_FD_185885 | JGI IMG/M metagenome (GOLD analysis project Ga0209471, IMG submission 185885) | Grasslands soil microbial communities from the Angelo Coastal Reserve, California, USA - 14_0927_12_20cm (SPAdes) (version 2) | ecosystem: Environmental > Terrestrial > Soil > Grasslands ... | reverse complement strand
TATTTCCGTCTTTTCTTTTTGCGCCCTTTCTTCTCTGTGCCCGCTGTTTTCTGGAGTGTCCTCGTGCTAACTCTTTTTCTTACTCATTTAATGCGCGCCTCAATTCTCCTCCCGCCCCCTTCAGTCTGTTCTTCGCCTCCCGCGCCCCCACTCCCAGCTTCAGCATCACCAGCGCCACCCTCATATTGTGTCCCGCCGCCCGCAGTGCGTGTTCCGCCGCAGACACACTCTTCCCGCTCGCTTCCGCCAGAATCCGCAAAACTCGTTTCGCAACCTTTTCATTGGTCTGCACGACATCAATCATCAGGTTTTCATACACATGTCCAAGCCGCGCCATCGACGCTGTACTGAGCATGTTCAGCACCATCTTTTGCGCCGTCCCTGCTTTCATCCGCGTCGAACCTGTCAACACCTCCGGCCCCACTTCCACCGCAATCACAATTTTTGCCACCCGCGCCACCGGCATTTTCCGGTTTGACGTAATCGCTACCGTCGTCGCCCCTCGCCCTCGTGCGTATCGCAGCGCCGCCAGCACGTACGGCGTCGTCCCACTCGCCGTCACTCCAACCACCACGTCGTGCCGCGTCAGCCTCCTCTTGCGCAATTCGCGCGCCGCATGGCGAACGTCGTCTTCCGCGCCTTCCACCGCCTGCGTGATGGCGCGCTCTCCTCCCGCGATTACCGCCTGAACCAGCTTCGCCGGAGTCCCAAACGTCGGCTGGCACTCTGCCGCGTCTAACACCGCCATGCGTCCGCTCGAACCAGCTCCCGCGTAAATTAGCCGGCCGCCTTTGCGAATCCCCGCGACAATCGCGTCCACCGCCCGAGCAATTGCTGGAATTTCCCTTCCCACCGCAACCGCCACTTTGCGGTCTTCGCGGTTCATCAACTCCACAATCTCGCGCGCCGTCATGCGGTCGAGATTCCGTGAAGCTTTGTTCCTTTGTTCGGTCAGTCGAGATTCTTTCGGAATAGAACTTCTGAAGGACTTGGGCATGCTCACATTATAGCGAGGCGCCTCAAAATACTTGGCCTTGAACCCTGAATCTGTAATTCTGGGCACAACCGTTCCCGCTTGCCGGGCGTCCTGTTCCAGAATGGGCTATGCTAAGACCACCCGGCCGGATCCATCTCTCAGGACAGGTGGAAGGGAATCTATGTCCCTAGACGTTCTCAAAGAACTTTTCCAACAGCACTTCCACGCTGCTCCTACGCACATTCAGCCATTGCAAGGGGAACTGGGCGGCTCCGGCCGAAAAATCATCCGCCTCGCCAACGATCGCGTGAGCGCGGTCGGCGTTCTCTACAACGGCCGTGAAGAAAACGTCGCCTTCCTCGAGTTCTCCAAACATTTTCGCCGGCACCTCCTGCCCGTGCCGGAAATCTATGCCCAGGACCTCGACCATGGCGCCTATCTAGAGGAAGATCTCGGCGACACCTCGCTGTTCGAATTTCTCTCCAGGAATCGCTCCGGCGACGATATCGCTCCCGCCGTTGTCGATGCCTACCGCAAATCCGTCGGCGTCCTCCCGCGCTTCCAAGTCGAAGCCGCGCGCGACTTCGACTACAGCTTCTGTTATCCCATTGCCAGCTTCGATCGGCAGTCCATCACCTGGGACTTGAACTACTGCAAATACTATTTTCTGAGGCTCGCCGGCATTCCCTTTAACGAACGCGCCCTGGAAACCGATTTCGACCGCCTCACCGATTTCCTCCTTGGGGCCCCGCCCGATTATTTCCTCTATCGCGATTTTCAGTCGCGCAACATCATGCTGCGCGGCGGCCTGCCCTATTTCGTTGACTATCAAGGCGGCCGCAAAGGCGCCTTGCAGTACGACATCGCCTCGCTTCTCTTCGACGCCAAGGCCGACCTCCCGCCCGATCTTCGCCAGCGGCTTCTCGATCACTATCTCAATGCGCTCTCGACCTTCATCGACCTCGACCGCGAAGCCTTCCTGCGCTACTACTACGGCTTCGTTTACGTCCGCATCATGCAGGCACTTGGCGCCTACGGCTATCGCGGCTTTTTCGAACGCAAAGTGCATTTCCTGCAAAGCGTCCCCTACGCCCTGAAAAACATCCGCTGGCTGCTCCACAACGTGCAATTGCCCATCGCACTGCCCACGCTTCTCGGCGCGTTTCAAAGCATGCTCGCTTCGGAAAAACTCCAAAGCATCGCTTTCGAAGCCGACAATCTCGTTGTCCGCATTTTCAGCTTTTCGTTTCATCACGAGTTGCCCAAGGACGAGGCCGGCAACGGCGGCGGGTTTGTCTTCGACGGCCGCGGCCTCCCGAATCCCGGCAGGGAAGAGCGCTTCAAATCGCTTACTGGCCAGGACCCGCCGGTCATCGACTACCTCAATCAGCAGGAGCGCGTCCACCAGTATCTGGCCAGCGTGTTTACTCTCATCGACGCGACCGTCGACAATTTTCAACACCGCGGTTTCAAGAATCTAATGGTGAGCTTCGGCTGCACCGGCGGCCAGCACCGCTCCGTCTATCTCGCCGAACAACTCGCAAAACATTTGCGCGGCCGCAGCGGCGTTGAAGTCGGCATCCGCCACCTCGAACTCGAAAAGCTGGGCATGTTGCACGCCGTGGTGGGTAATCTCGCCAAATGACCGGATCACTCGCCACCCGCCACTCGCCGCTGGCTCTCGTATGAAGGCAATGATCCTCGCCGCCGGCCTCGGCACGCGCCTGCGCCCGCTCACCGACACACGTCCCAAAGCCCTCGTCGAAATCAATGGCCGCACGCTGCTCGAAATCACGCTCGCACGCCTTCGCTCTTTTGGTATCAACGAAGTCATCATCAACGTCCATCACTTCGCGGACGCGGTCGTCGACTACCTGAAATCCAGCAACAATTTCGGCATGCACATCGAAATTTCCCGCGAAGAGGATCTTCTGCTCGACACCGGCGGCGGCCTGAAAAAAGCCTCCTGGTTTTTCCTGGAAAATGCTCGCCACTCGCCACTCGCCACTCGCCACTCGGAGCCCTTCCTCCTCCACAACGTCGACGTCCTCAGCAACATCGACTTTCACCGCATGCTCCAATTCCACAACGAACGCGACGCCCTCGCCACCCTTGCCGTCCAATCCCGCGCCTCCTCCCGCCTGCTCCTCTTCAACGACCAACTCCAACTCGTCGGCCGCGCCAGTGGCACAGGCACGCCTGCCTATGCTCCTGCGACTTCGGCGGCGCCCAATCCATCACCCACTGCCTCGGAGCCCGCGGAAATCCCCTCTTTTGTCATCCCGAACGAAGTGAGAGATCCTGGCCCGGTCTCACCCCCTCTCGAAACAAAAGGCAACACCGTCATATCGAACGAAGCGAGAAATCTCACTTCACATTCCGAATCTTCTTCTTCCCACTCGCCGCTCGCTACTCGCCACTCGCCACTTCCTCTCGCCTTCTCCGGCATCCACATCATCTCCCCTCGCCTCCTTCCCATGCTCACTGAGACCGGCGTCTTCTCCATCGTCGACGCTTGTCTTCGGCTCGCCGCCCGGGGTGAAAAAATCCTCGCCTTCCGCGCCGACGAATACTACTGGCGCGACCTCGGCCGCCCCTCCGACCTCTCCCAAGCCTCCCGCGACCTCCATCAAGGCGCCTTTTGTCTTGACCCAGGCTAATTTCCTCTATATTGTAGGACTAATGGCGGATCGCGGCTACCTCGGCGAATTCGAGCACATGGTGCTTCTCGCGGTTCTGCGTCTGGGCGATGAAGCCTATGGCGTTACCGTCCGGCGCGAGATGGAAGCCCGCACCAAGCGAGAGGTTTCGATCGGTGCCATGTACACCACTCTTGATCGTCTGGAAGCAAAAGGTTACCTGCAATCCCGCTCCGGGGACCCGACGCCGGAACGAGGTGGTCGATCGAAGCGCTTCTTCCGCGTTACGACGCAAGGAGTTTCGGCAGTCCATCGCACGCATGGCGCCCTCCGGAGCCTGACCGAAGGTCTCGATCTTCTCAGGAGCCACTCATGACGCCACATCCTCGCCCACCTCGCGGCTTGGCTAGTCGATTTGGTCAGTGCAGCTCTTGAGAATTGGATGGCGATTCTCGTGGGCGGCATTCTCATCCGAACCATTCGTTCCGTTTCCTTACGTCAGCACCCCACGCCCTAATTCAGGAGGTCATGCTCATGAAACACTCCATCATCGCTTTCGTAGTCCTGACAATCTCATGCTTGGCACTACGCGCAACCGTGCCAGATCTCACGCCCGCCGGCTCCCGAAAGCCCCTTCCAGAAGTCGCTCTCACTGACTCGGAAGGCACAGCGGTTAAGCTCTCCGCCTACAAAGGCCGCGTTGTACTGCTCGATTTCTGGGCCACTTGGTGCGAGGGCTGTAAGCAAGAAATCCCTTGGTTTATGGAATTTCAGGACAAATACAACAAGACGGGCCTGACCGTTGTTGGCGCTTCCCTGGACGATGACGGCTGGAAATCCGTCACGCCCTACCTGCGCGAGCACAAGATCAACTACCGCATCGTGATGGGAACGTTTGAATCGGCAAAGCCATTAGGGGTAGACAAAGGAATGCCGGTAACCCTGCTCATCGATCGCACCGGCAAAATCGCCGACTTGCACGTTGGCATGGTCGACAAAGCAGCCTTCGAGCGCGAAATCCAAAACTTGCTCAAGGAGCCCGCGAACAATGCGGCTCGCTGAAGGAAGCCTTTTACGCCCCGGCTTTGCTCGGGCAGACGCGGAACCTATAACCTGCAACCGGTTCAGTGCACTGCGGTAGTCGCGAATCCGAGGGCCTGCATCACCGCGTCATGCAGGTCCCTTCGCACTTGTTGAATCTTCTGATTCTCCCGCGTCGGATGAACGCGGTTCGTCAGGAACACGACAAACAGTTGCCGCTCCGGATCGATCCAGATGGAAGTCCCCGTGAACCCGGTGTGCCCGAAACTATGCTCTGAAAAATAATGTCCGCTCAATCCGCCCGGTGTCGCCAGGGCCCAGCCTAGCGTGCGCGTTCCCCCGGAAAGCTGCTGCGGCGTAGTGAACTGCGCCACCGTCGCACGCCGCAAAATTCGCTGATGCGCGTACACGCCGCCGTTCAACAGCATCTGACAAAACGCGGCCAAGTCGGGGGCGGTACTGAACACTCCCGCGTGTCCTGACACGCCGCCAATCGCAAACGCATTTTCGTCGTGCACCTCGCCCTGGATCAGCCGGTGCCGGTAATGGTTGTCGATTTCTGTCGGCGCGATCGTCGGCCAAAGTTTCTTCGGCGGCCGGTACATCGAGTCTTTCATTCCCAGCGTCGAAAAAATAAAACTCTTCGCTAAGTCATCCAGCTTTTTTCCCGTCAATCGCCCGATAATTTCCGCCATCAAAATAATTCCCAGGTCCGAATACACTTCCTTCATTCCCGGTTCGTATTCGAGCGGCTCCGCGAAAATTTGTTTCAATGTGTCTTGCTTGCTCTTCGAGGTGCGCCAGTATTCCTTGAACGGAGGCAAACCCGAGGTGTGCGTCAGCAAATGCCGCACCGTCACGCGATGCCGCCATTCCGGTTGTGGTCCCCTAGCCCACTCCGGTAAGTAGCGCTCGATCTTCGCATCCAAATCCAGCGGCACGGCGAAGTCGCCTTCGACCAATTTCGCCACCAGCGGTGTCGTCGCCACGACTTTCGTTAGCGATGCGATGTCGTACATCGTAGTCGGCTTGACTGCCGGCGATTTCGCGTCGTAGCTCAGTTTCCCGAACGCGTGAATCGCAACTTTTCCTCGGAATCCTACGGCGAGTGTCGCTCCGGGAAACGCCTTGTCCTTTACGGCTTTCTCGATGACTTCATACGCTGGCCGCAATTGCGAATCTTCGCGCGCGTCCATCGGCTGCACCGTCATCGGATTGGCTGGCACTTCGATGCCAAATCCTGCTTTCAAGTTGGCGCCCGGCACCGTCACCGGCAAGTGTCCGCGCACGGGAATTTCCCCAAAAAGCGCTCGCCCCACGGAAATTTGCGCGACGTCGCTGATGCCAAACGCCGCGAGCCACGTCTCTGCCTGCGGAAATCTCTCAATCAGGTACGGACTCCCCAATCCCACCGTAATCACCGGCTTGCCCGTTTTGTAAAGTTGTTCCGCCAGCGCCGCTTGTTCCGCCGGTAGGTCCACGTTTCCTTTACGGTCGCTCACGCGCACAAACAGCGCGAGAATCGCGAGGTCGTAGGAATCGGGCGGCGGCAGCTTCAGGATGCTAGCATTCACGAATCTTGTGTCCGCGCGAAGAGTGGTCACCGAATCGAATCGCGCGCGCAATTCGCGTTCAAGGTCCTCTCCAGGATACGGCTCGGGGTCTGCATAGAATGAGAGCAGCAGCGCTCGCGATGGCTTCGTTCCGTCGAGCGGCAAACGATGAGGCGTGTCGCGCAGCAGGGTCACGCCGCGATCGGAGATTTCCTGCGCTTCTTTTTGCCAGGCCGCGCTGCCGAACTTGTGATTCAGCGCGTTCGCGTCCACCAGCCGATTTTTGTTCAGCCCCAGCCGCGCTTTGACCTCCAGAATGCGCCGCACCGATTCATCCAGCCGCTCCTTCGAAATTCGCCCGGACTTTACCGCGGCTTGCAAAGCTTCGAACGCCGCATCCGGCACCGGCGGCATCAACACGCAATCCGCGCCGGCGGCCACCGCACGCACGGCCGCTTCTCCGGGCGCGTAACGCACGGTAATGCCGCCCATCTCCATTGCATCCGTGACGATCAGCCCACGATATCCGAGTTCATTTCGCAACAAACCGGTGAGAATGTTATGCGACAAAGTTGCAGGCGTGTTGGGGTCGGGTTCGATTGCCGGAACGGAAAGATGCCCGGTCATGATGCTGTCCACGCCCACAGAGATCGCTGCGCGAAAGGGAACCAGTTCCAAATGTTCCAACCTCTCGCGATTTGCGGGGATCACCGGCAAATCAATATGTGAATCCGCGGCCGTATCGCCATGTCCGGGAAAATGCTTGGCCGTCGCGAGCGCGCCGTTGTCCTCGACGCCTTTTACGAACGCGGAAACAAATTCCGCCACGCGATAGGGATTCTCGCCGAAGGAGCGCGTGTTTATGATGGGATTTCCGGGATTGTTGTTCACGTCCGAATCCGGCGCGTAAACCCATTGCACGCCCGTGGCGCGCGCCTCCAAAGCGGTGATTTTTCCCATCGTGTACGCGTCTTTGGGATTGCCGCCGGCCGCGACCGCCATGGCGGTCGGAAACGACGTTCCTTCGTCGTAGCGCATGGCGGTTCCGCGTTCGAAATCCGCGCCAATGAGCAGCGGCAATTTGGATTTCGACTGTAACTGATTGGCCAGCAGAGCCGTCGGATACGCCTGACTCTTCACGATTCCCAGCGGCGAACCGTGCGTGATGACGATAAATCCGCCGACATGCAAAGCCTGCACATCATGCAAAAGCTGTTGATAGGCGTCTGAATCGGTGGACGTGAAACTTCCGTGATACGTGGTGAAAAGGAGCTGGCCAATCTTTTCGTCCACGGTCATTTTGCGCAGCGCGGATTCCACCCACGCGCTCGCCGCCGGCGAAAGATTCTTCGCGCTGCCCTTGGCCGTGGCTCCGCTGTTTTGCGCAACGGATTTTTTCTCGGATGGATTGTCGTTTTGGCTGCGTGCTTTTTGGGCCATAAGGATGAGAAATAAGAAGGGAATCACGAGCAGAAAGCGGACGCGGCGTCCTTCCATCAGTTACAATCCCCCGGCGCAGCCCGCAGTCTGCATTTATTCATAGCACAAGCACACCGTGCTCTCCAATGCAGCCGGGGCCAGCGCGTTCCAGAATATCATTGTATTGTTTTTGCGCAGGAGGAACGATTTGACCGATACGAAGCGCGTGCTTGCCACACTTGCTCCATTGACGTTGTTCGTTGCAATTTTTGCTCCCGTTGCACTGCACGCGCGTTTGCCGCAGAAGCATTCCGGACACGCTGCTCGCGTGCAGACGGGTCTCGATGTTCTCGAAGCGGAGAAGTTCACGCTGCTACGCGGCAAGCATATTGGACTAATTACGAATCACACGGGGCTGGACGCGCAAGGCCGCAGCAACATCGACCTTCTCTCGCACGCGTTGGGCTTGCAGTTGGTGGCGCTCTTCAGTCCCGAGCATGGCCTCGCCGGACGCAACAACGACAACGTGGCCTCGTCCAAAGATCCTTCGACCGGACTGCCTCTCTACAGCTTGTACGGCGACACGCGCCGCCCCACCGACGCAATGCTCCAAGGCATCGACGCGCTGGTCTTCGACATTCAGGATGCGGGTGTGCGCTTCTACACCTACACGGTGACCATGGCGTATTGCATGGAAGTAGCAGCGAAACGCAAAATTTCGTTTTTCGTGTTGGATCGCCCGAATCCCCTGGGTGGAGAAATCATCGAAGGCCCCATGCTTGATCCGGATAAGACCAGTTTCGTCGCCTATTATCCGGTGCCCGTGCGGTATGGGCTGACCATTGGTGAGCTTGCTCAGTTTTTCAATGCGGAAAATCACATCGGGGCCGACCTGCACGTCATCGCTATGAAGAACTGGCATCGCAATTATTTCTTTGAAAGCACGGGCATCAAGTGGATTCCTCCCTCGCCGGCGTTGCGCACCACGAAAGGCTCGATTCTCTATCCGGGCATTGAGATTCTGCAGGATTCCGGAGTCTCCGTCGGGCGTGGCACCGAGGCCCCGTTCGAAGTGTTTGGCGCGCCTTGGATGAAGGGCGACGAAGTTGCCGCCGCACTGAATGAGCGCCATCTTCCGGGCCTGCGTTTTGAATCGAAATCCTTTATTCCCATCGGCGGGCCCCGCAGCGGCCAGCGTTGTAATGGCGTGGCGATCCGGATTACGGATCGTTTCGTGGTGCGTTCCATGCGAATGGGCCTGGAAATCGCGGAGATTCTTCAAAAGCTCTATCCCCAGGATTTTGACACCGGCAAACTTGTCGTTCTTGTCGGAAATTGGGATACCGTCCAGCAAATCCAAAATGGCGTTCCGCCGGAGCAAATCGTTGCCGGCTGGTCGGACGCGCTTAAGGTCTTCGATCAAGTGCGCCGCAAGTATTTTCTCTACAAGTAGTTCCAGTCGGTCAGAAGTCAGGCCCTAGACAAGACCTAGACTAGGTGAACACCTGCTCACCTCCATTCATCTGTGCTAAAGTCTTTTGTGTTATGCGCGTAGCTTCCTTTCTTCCGTCGGCGACGGAGATTCTCTTTGCGCTGGGCTTGGACCGCGAGATCGTAGGCGTCAGTCACGAGTGCGATTTCCCTCCACAGGCGCGCACGAAGCCCGTCGTCATTCATTCGCGGTTGCCGCAGGATGCTCCCCCTGCGGAGATCGACCGATTGGTGCGCGAGTACGTTGCCCGCGGCGAAAGTTTATACGCCGTGGATGCCGAGAAGCTCGAAGAACTCCATCCCGACCTGATCATTACGCAGGACCTGTGCCACGTTTGCGCGGCTTCGCCGGACGATCTGGCCACGGCATTGACGCGCTTGGATCGGCGTCCGGAAGTGCTTTGCCTCAATCCGCAAGATTTGGGCGATGTGTGGCGCGACATTCTTCTAGTGGGTGAAGCGATCTGCCGAGGCGCGCAGGCGGAAGACCTTGTGGCGGAGATCGGCCAGCGTCAGGGAGCGTTGGAGCGGCAACTGGATTCCTCCGCGCGCCCCAAGCGCGTTGCGTTTCTTGAATGGCTCAATCCGATTTACGTCAGCGGCCATTGGGTTCCCGAGATGATTCGCTGCGCTGGCGGGGAAGACGCGCTCGGCCGCGTGCGCACGCCGTCTTTCCGAGTGCACCTGCAGGATGTCGTTGAGGCCAGGCCCGACGTCTTGCTGATCGCTCCCTGCGGTTATACGGCCAAGCAGGCAAGGGAAGAATACGAAGCGCTCGACCTGCCCGGCCAGTGGAATTCGATTCCTGCCGTGCAAAACAGCCGCGTTTATGCGTTGGAGGCCAGCAGTTATTTTTCGCGTCCTGGGCCGAGGCTCGTCACCGGCATGGAGATTCTGGCAAAGATCCTCCAGCCGTCCGTCAGCGTGTCCCGAGAGGCTGAATCCGCGATTCTTCGGATTCCTTCCGAGAGAGCCGCGAGGCGCGCAGCGTCGGTTTAGTTGCCTGCTCTGGAGCGATTCTCAAAAAGGGGTCCTTCTGAGCTGAGATCCCTGCCTGCGGCCGGCAGGCTTCGGGCCACAAAATGGGCGGCCGTTAGGATGACAAACTCGGGAATCTCCGAACACCGCAGAATCCGTCACACCTGACCCTCAGAACAGTTGACAATTCCCATTTTGTATATAAGATTCCTATATGTAAGGGGGAACGCTATGATTGGTTCGGGAATCAAGAGGGGCACCGCCGAACTGGCCGTGCTGAGCGTTCTCCAGGACGGACCGCTGCACGGCTACGAATTGGCGCGGCGCATCGAGCAGCAGACCAATGGGGCGTTGCGTTTCACGCTCGCGGCGCTCTATCCCATGCTCTATCGGATGGAGCAGCAACGCTGGATTCGCGGCACCTGGGAAACCAGCGCGAACGGGCGGCGACGCCGCTGCTACAGGCTGACGCCGGCAGGGAAGAAGAAGCTGGCCCCGCTCCAGCGCGAATGGGCGGAACTGTTTCGCGCGCTTCAACAGCTTACGAAGGTTGCCCATGCCTGATTGGCGGGGACTTGTTCGCCAGCGCCTGTCAGGCCCGGGCCTGGATGCGGCCGAAAGGGACGAGGTCCACGCGGAGCTAGCGGCCCACCTGGAGGAATCGTACGAGGGATTCTGCAAAGAAGGATTGCCGGAAAGGGAAGCGGTTCATCGGACCTTTGAGCAAGTTGGCGGTTGGGAGGATTTGCGGCGCAAGATTTCCGCCGCAAAGAGGAGGGAATTGCCCGTGAAGAAACGCGTGCAACAGCTTTGGATTCCGGGCTTCCTCACGCTGGTCCTTTCGATGACTTTCCTAGCGATGCTCCAGGAACTTGGATTCCGGCCTCGCATCGTATGGAGCGGCACGAGCCCGATTTTTTTCTATGTGCTGTGGCTGGCGTCGCTTCCTTTCTTCGGAGCTATGGGAGCCTATTTCTCAGCCCGAGCCGGCGCCTCACGAGCAAGCGCACTTCTAGCGAGCATCTTCCCGGTGCCGGCGCTTACCGCGGCGTTTCTCTTGATGTTTCCGATCGGCATGATCATCGAACGGGTTACCGGAAACCACGTCGATTTCAGTTTTGTGGCAACCGTTCTTCTGAAGGATGGGATTAGCTGCCTCCTGGTCCCGGGAGCGGCCCTTTTTGTGGGCGGGGTACTCGCGGACATTTTGTTTGGCCGGCGTCCTTGGTCACAGGACGCGGCGATTGGTTAGGGAGAGGACCCATGGCTGATTGGCTAAAACTTGTTCGCCAGCGGCTCAGCGGCCTTGATCTTGGTGCCACGGAGAATGACGAAGTGCATGCGGAGCTCGCGGGGCATTTACAGGAATTCTATGAATCTTTGCGCGCGCAAGGCCTGCCTGACCAAGCAGCATTGAGCGAGACCCGGGTGCGGATTGGGAACTGGGACAAATTGCAGCGACAAATTCAGATGGCTCGAGAAAAGGAGAACACCATGACCCCACGCACTAGCCAGTTGTGGCTTCCGAGCTTGGCGACATTGCTGGTATCGATGATTATGCTGCCGGCTCTGGAGCGGCTGGGGTTTAATCCTCAATTTCTGTTTTTGCGGGGCCCTCACGGACAGACATACGTGTTCACGGTTTACACGGTTTGGCTGCTGCTGCTGCCGTTTGTGGGCGCCCTGGGTGCCCACCTCTCCAGCCGCGCAGGCGGGTCGCGCCCGGCGATTGTCGTTTCCGGAATCTTTCCGGCTTTGGCGATCTTTGTCGTTTTGCTTCTCGTTCTACCGTTCATGGGATTCCTCGAGCACGGACTCGAGGTGAATGCACGTTCCTTGTTTCATTCATGGGCGAGCGAACCCTTTGGGCGGCTCGGGTTGGTGGCTGGCTGGGTTCTAGCGCCAGGCGCGTGCCTGTTTATTGGCGCAGCGGCATACCTTCTCATTCATCGGCAACTAGCTGCTCGAAGCGTCGCGAGCGGCTGAGGTTGCGCGGGACCAGCGGCGATAGAAGGGAAGGCCGGCGAGAATCAGCAGCAGCCCGATGGTCGAGCGTCCGGGACGCTCCAGCCACACGTTAAAAGTGAGAGCGAGCGCGCCAGCGACGAAAATTCCCGGAACCCAGGGATATCCCCAGCAACGATACGGCCGCGGCAGGTACGGCTCCGTCTTGCGCATACGAAACAGGGCCACGACGGCAAATCCATAGAAGATCCACGCAGCAAAAATGAAGAGATTGGTCAGCTCCTCGAACGTTCCCGTGAGCGCCATCAGGCTGGCCAGAATTCCTTGAAAAATCAGCGATGGCCCAGGCGTGCGGAATTGGGGGTGAATGCCGTCCACAATCTTGAAAAAAATCTTGTCGCGCGCCATGGCGTAGCCGACGCGAGCGCCGCTCAACACGGAGGAATTCATGGAGCCAAGGGCGGAAATCACCATGGCCAGCGTGATCCAGTTCGCCGCGGTGCTGCCCTTGATGTGCGTGACGACATCGGAGGCAATATGGGGCGAAGCCGCCACGGTTTCAAAGGGCAGGACTTTCAAGCATGCGGCACTGAACACGAGATAGACCACGGCGACAAGGCCCACTCCGCCCACGAGAGCGCGCGGAAAATTCTTTTCCGGATTCTCCACTTCCGAGCCAACGAGGTTCAAATCTTCCCATCCGTCGTAGGCCCAGAGGGCAGCGGCCAGCGCCGCGAGGAACGCACTGAAAGTTGCCGCGGCGGTAGTTCCCGCTGCGGGCCAGAACGGTGCGAGTCCGCCCTCTTGGACGCGGGCTGGCGCGAAGAATGCAACGGCAATGACGATTGCGACCGAGGTGATCTTGATGGCTGTCAAAAAAACTTGCACTGCGCCGCCCAGCCGCACGCCAAGATAATTCACGCCGGTCATGATAAGGAGCCATACCACGGCCAGTGGCTGCGCCCAGGTGAAGATGAAATCGTACGGCTTGATCCAGCCGGTCCATCCAGGAATCGCAATGTGCACGGTGAACAGCGGAGCGGCCACGGCCGGCACCAAGAAGCTCAGGAAACGCATCATCCCCGCGGCGATTGAGGCCAGCGAACTCGGGCGGCCTACAATCGAGTGCATCCATCCGAACAGAAATCCGTACACCGGTCCGAAGCCGCGCCGCAGATAGGCATATTCGGCGCCGGCTTCCGGAATCATGGAACCTAATTCCGCGAACGAGAACGCGCCAAAAATTGAAAGCATGGCGCCCACAATCCACGCGGCGAAGACGATGGAAACGCTGCGCCCTTCCTGCGCCATTTCTGCGGGCTTGAGAAAAATGCCGGTGCCGATCATCGTTCCGACAACGATAGCTCCCGAGGCCCAGGCGCCTAAACCGCGCACCAGCTCCAGTCGTTTTTCGGTCATGTTCCCCCGCTTAGTGAGCCGTCCCTGTTTAGTTGTCCTTCATTTTCCCGGAAGGCGGCCAAAGACAACGCCGTGGCGCCCCGATAATCTCGAGCTAAACGCCGAGCGCGGAGAAAGCGCCGAGTAGTTCAAAGCGGACTCTCCTTGCGCGCCATGCGGCTCACGAGCGATCCCACGAAGAAAGTCACGCACGCGCCGATAAGGAAATACCACGTATACGCCGCTTTGGTGAACTGAAATACGCTCAAGACGACGACAAGTCCAGCGAACATTCCGACGAATGCGCCGCGCGCGTTGGCGGCGCGATCGAACGTGCCGAGAAGAAACAATCCCAGCAAGCTGCCAAAGGGAAGCGAGGCCACGGTTAGTCCTGTCTCGAGCAGCGGCCCCCATTTGACGAATCCGAAACCCATCAACACGAGGCCCCACGCCAACGTCATGCCGCGAGACACGCGCAGGAATTGGCGCGCGTCCGTGCTGCGTCCGCGAAGCTTTGCAAAATCCAACACGCTCGAAGCGGCCAGCGAGTTGAGCGAGCCGCTGGCGTTGGACATGGCCACGGCCATGATGGAAGCGAGAAGCAAACCTGCGAGGCCGACGGGCATCTCGCGCACTAGAAAGAGCGGGAGGATGCGATCAGCTCTATCGCCAGGGGCAAGTAGTGGCGAATGTTGCGCAAACACGAAGAGCAGCACGCCAATCAACAAGAAAACGGTGAACTGAACGAGAACGATTCCGCCACTGGTGAGCAGAGCGCGGCTGCTGTCGCGTTCACTTTTCGCGGCGAGCAAACGCTGCACGATGGTCTGGTCCGTGCCGTGAGTCGCCATGGTGAGGAACGAGCCGCCGATCACGCCGGACCAAAACGTGTATTTCGTCCCGAGGTTCCAGGAAAAATTGAGGAACTGAAGTTTATGGCCGGCTGCGGCCGCGACTTGTGTGACTTCGCTCCAGCCGCCGGGAATGCGATGGAACAGCACGAGGAGCGTAATCGCGCTGCCGGTCATGTAGACAAGAAGCTGAGCCACGTCGGTCCAGATCACCGCTTTCATGCCGCCTTCGAATGTGTAGAGTATGGTCAGCGAAATGACCATCATGACCGCGAGGCGTTCCGATGTGCCAAGCACGACGCTCACGACTAGAGCGATGGCGGAAACGCGCACGCCTTCGGCGATGGCACGCGTGATGAGAAACGTAGTAGCTGCTACGGCGCGCATTTTCTCGCCAAAGCGTTTTTCGATGAGCGCGTATGCGGTAAGAAATTCTCCGCGAAAGTAGCCGGGCAGTAAGAACAACACGATCAACACGCGCCCGAGAAGATAGCCGAAGACCAATTGAATGAACGTCAGATTATCCGCGTAAGAAATCGCGGGTGCGCCGATGATCGTGAGAGTCGATGTTTCCGTGGCAACGATCGAAAATGCCAGCGCCCACCACGGTGCGGTACGCCCTCCAAGGAAATATTCGCGGCCAGCGGCTTGCGAATCTGCCGCCGCGCCAGCCTGCTGCATGCGTCGGAAGCGCATGCCAAGTGCAGTCACGCCGAGCAAGTAGGCGACGACAATCGTCAGGTCCAGCGGATGAACGCGCATGGCGCAGAAATTATAGGTATCTCCAGCGATTTATTGGCGCTTTTTTCTCAGGAGAGTTGCGATGAACCCATTGTTCACGCACGTTGGAAATAGGGCGCGGGCGCTACTTTAGGACAGGGAAAAGGCTGCTGTAGGAATCCGTCCACAGTCTTACGCGGAGGCTGGTGGTGAGCGGCTTTCCTGCTTTCCCGATGCTGGCAAGTTCCTTGAAAACGCCCGGGTTGGAAAGCAAAATCCACCGCGCCAGGAAGATTTCGTTGGTGTAATCGTCTGGATTGGTTATAAGAACGCCGTCTTTGCCAAGCTCCCGTGCGGCCGCAGCTACCACCGGTTCCAGATACAAATGGCGATTCGAAATGTGAACTGCGAGGATCCCGTCCGGCCTCAAATGACGGAAATATAGCCGAAAAGCCTCGACCGTGAGCAGATGAACAGGAATGGAGTCGCTCGAGAAGGCGTCGACCGCGAGGAGATCAAACTGCTGCGGCGGCTGGCGCTCCAGCGTGAGCCGCGCGTCTCCTAATTCGAATTCGATGCGTGCCTTTGAATCTTGCAAGAAGCTGAAGTTCTGCTGCGCGACTTGCGCGACCAGGGGATTGATTTCGTAGAACGTGAATTCGTCGCCGGCGTGGCCATATGCTGCAATCGTGCCGGTCCCCAGGCCAATTGCTCCGACACGCAGCGGACCGCGGGGAACCAAGGCCTCAAACGCCACGCCAATTCCGGAATTCGGGCCGTAGTATGAGACTGGCTTATTGCGCCGCACGGGCGCCAAAAACTGCAGCCCATGCGTGATGGTGCCGTTCATCAGCCTGCGAAAGCGCAGGTCGTCGGGTTTAGCTGTCACGTCGTCTTTCAGCAGCACGACGTTTGGTGCGACCTCGTCGCTCACACGAAGAACGCCATAGAAATTGCGAACCATGCGGCTCGCGTAAAGTGAATCGGCGCGCGCGAGAAAAAACAGGCCCACGATAACGGTAGCCGCCAAGAAATATAAAGCCCACAGCGCGGGCCGCCAAGAGGGTTGTTGAATTGGGCTTGCGGGATCCATGCGATGGACCAGCACTGCGAGTAGAGCGCAGACCGCCAGGCCCACGTGCAGCTCGTAAAATCCGGAGAAAATGTGCGGCGCCAGGATGGCCACAAAAGCCGCCCCGGCTACGGTGCCAAGCGAACTCCAAGAATAAAATGACGTGAGTTGCAAGGGATCGGGCTTAAGGCGAGCCAATTCTCCGTGACAAAACATGCAGCAGATGAACAGGCCCGTGCAGAACAGCGAAATCAAAATCCAGAGGGGGATGGCTATAAGCGACGGGGACAACGCGTAGGCCATGCACCCTAGCGCTACGCCCAGGAGCCGCAGAAAAATCATCCGGTGATACCAGCGGCTGCTGCCAAAGCACAAAACGAAGCTCAGCAGGTAAAGGCTGAGCGGAACAATCCAGAGAAAGGGAACTGCCGCGATGTTTTGGGTAATGTGATTTGTAATGGCCAGAAGCAGCGTGGAACTGCACGCAGAAAGTACAAGCCAAAGGGCTCGCGTGCTCCAATTGGTACGTGCGGCTTCTGTTTCTTCGTGACCAGGCTCGGTATTGCGGCGCCTGCGTGAGATGGCAATCGCTCCGCATGCCACAGCGAACGCGGCGTAGGCAGCAGACCAGGTTCGAGCTTGCTGCACCGTGGACAGGCGCGGTTCGACCAGTATGGGGAAGCTCAGCAAGCCCAGCAACGAGCCGGCGTTCGAAAGCGCATAGAAACGGTAGACGCGGCTGTCTTTTCTTGCGGTGGCCAGCCAGGCTTGCAACAGAGGGCTGGTTGCGGAAAGCAGAAAAAACGGCATTCCCACCGTGACCGCGAGCACCAACAGAATGTGCGGCGCGGGATGCTCCGGTCCGGTTGGCTTCCAGGAATCTTTCGGGAGGATCGGCAGAGTGAGCAAGCTGGCGGCAAGGAGCGCTGCATGAAGCCAGCCTTGCGCACCTGGCGCGAGGTGCCGTGTCAGCTGCTGTGCATACAAATAGCCGAGCAGCAAGACGACTTGAAAAAACAGCAGGCAAACTGTCCAGACCGCCGCGACTCCACCAAACCAGGGAAGAATGATTTTTGCGACAAGCGGCTCGACCTGAAACAAAAGAAACGCGCTTAGGAAGATTGTCAGGGCGTTCAGGAGCCACAAGTTCGACCTAAAGGATGGCTCGATTGTGGAATCTGGGGCTGAGGTCTCGGCGGCCATGCTGTCCGTGAGAGATTATACGGACGGCCTCACCTTACTCCACCTTTGTTTTTCTCTGCTTGGAGGCCTGCCCGGTCTGAAATGTAACTACACCCGCGGTCACTCCTACCGCAGCGCCACGATGGGATCGACCCGCATCGCCCGCCGTGCGGGAATATAGCAAGCTAGGAAAGCCACCGACATCAAAACGAGGACGACCGCAGAAAAAGAGAGGGGATCGGTTGCTCTAACGCCGTAAAGCATTGCCGAGAGGAATCGAGTCAGCCCCAACGCCGCCAACAAACCCGCGATAAGACCGATGGCGACCATGCCCATGCCTTGGCGCAGGACCAACCTGGAAACATCTGCCGATTGTGCACCGAGCGCCAAACGCACGCCAATCTCCTGCGTGCGGTGTGCCACGGACTGCGCAAGAACGCTGTAGACGCCGATTTCGGCTAGAAGCAAGGTCAGTGCGGCGAAAACTCCCATCATTATTGCCCGGAAGCGCGGGTGCGCCAGCAATTCGGAGTCGCGCTGAATCATGGTTTCGATGCCATACACGGGGACGTTGCGATCAATTTGTGATACCTCCCCCTGGAGTAAAGGACTCAGCCCGAGAGGATTGCCTGTTGCCCGCATCACCAGCAGCATCGACAGGGGAGAGGATTGCTGGAGCGGCAAATAAACAATCGCCGGTTCTTCATAATCCATCTCCTTGTAGACCGTAGCGCGCTTTTCATTGCCGACAACGCCGACAATGGTCAGCCAAGGAGCCTTGTCCTCAGGCTTGCCAAGCTTGATCTGCCGCCCGATGGGATTTTCCTTCGGAAAATATCTATGAACCAGCTGCTGGTTCACGATGGCCACGGGCTGGCTGTCTTCGCGGTCCCGCGAATCGAACTGGCGGCCTTGCAACAAAGGGATGCTCAGCACGCGATAATAGCCGCTGCTAATCTGCTGTGTCCTGACGGCTTCCAGGTTTTCTATGGCGGCTCTTCCCGCAAGCGAGAGCCTACTGGAACCGCCGCCTTCAAATCCCAGCAGCCCGGAGGACAGCGCCGCTCGTTCAATCCCGGGGAGAGCGTCCAACCTGGCGACGAGCCGCTCGTAAAAACTGGAGCGCCGGCTCAGATCGGTATAAGCGCTGGGAGCGAGAGCTAGTTGAGCGGTCAAGACATGGCTGGGTTGAAAGCCGAGCGGCACCGCCCCCATTCGATAGACGCTTTCAATCAGCAGTCCAGCCCCTGCGAGCAGAACCATCGAGAGCGCTACCTGACTTATTACCAAGAATTTGCTCGCTCGATGGCCTTTCCAAGTGCTAGTTCGTCCTGAGCGTTTCAGGACTTCGTTCAAGTCGATTTGCAAGGCTTGCCAACCTGGTGCCAACCCGAAGAGCAGCCCCGTCAGCGTCGCGAGAAAGATTGTGAAGCCCAGCACGTGGAGATTTACTGTGACCGGATTACCCGGTGGAAGCTCTACAAGCTTTGTGGAACTGAGGTAACGCACCGCTCCAACCGCGATTACAACTCCAGCCATCGTCCCCAGAGAAGCGAGCAGGATGCTCTCCACGAGCAATTGCCTTAGCAAGCGCAAACGACCTGAGCCAAGTGCGGCGCGCACTGCCAACTCCCTTTCTCTTTCCACGGAGCGGCTTAATAACAGGTTGGCGACGTTGAGGCAGGCAATCAGCAGGACCAGGCCGACTGCCGTCAAGAGAACGAGCAGCGCCGTGTGCAGGTTGCGGCCGGCCAGCCACGTAAACTCCTCGCGCAAATCGCGCACGATGGGCGCAATTCCTTCTACCCAACTTCCGGCGGGCGAATCCTTGACCACCCGCTTGTGAAGCTCTAGGAGTTCTTTTTCCGCCCTGGCGGTAGTGACGCCGGGTTTGAGCCGGCCAAAAATCCCCACGGCCGAATCGAACGGCTTGTCCGTTAACTGGCTGTTACGGGTGATCAGTGTCCACAGGGAAGTTTGCTTCGGATAAAACTGGAATTCGCGGGGCATCACTCCGACGACGGTGCAGGGCTGCCCGTTCAATGTTAGCGGGCCGCCGACGATGTCGGGCGCTGCGCCCAGTTCGTTCCTCCAAAACAAATCCGCTAAGACAACGGTGCATCCATTGCGTGCGTCTTCAGGACCGAAGGTGCGGCCTTGCGCGGCAGGAATTCCCAGCAAGGAAAAGAATTCGCCGCTTGCGGGAATGCTTAGAACCTCATGTGGCGAACCGCGCCAGGAAAGAATCTCGCCGGCCCTGGCCCAAGTCGCCGCCGCCAACTCTTCAAAACCGTGACTCTCGGCTTTGAATTCTTCAAAATCACGATACGGCGCAAAGATCTTCGAGCCGGATTGGCCGAGTTCGGTGCACCACACCGCTACCAGGCGCTCACCGCCTTTGTAGGGAAGCGGGCGCAACAATACGGCATCCACAATGCTGAAGACGGCCGTGGTCGCGCCGGTTCCGAGAGCTAGAGTGAAAACGACGATGGCGGTAAAGCGCGGCGACTTGCCCAGCATGCGCAGACCGAAGCGCAAGTCCTGGACGAGGCTGTCTAGGAAATTCAAGCCGCGGGCGTCGCGGCATTCTTCCTTGGCGCGCTCGAGGCCGCCAAACTCGATCCGCGCCCGCCGCATCGCCTCTTCGCGCGGCACGCCCTTGCGCGCCAAATCCTCCGCGAACGCCTCGATGTGGAAGCGCAGCTCCGCGTCCATATCGCTTTCCATTCGCGACCGCTTCAGAAGCGCCCGCAACCACAAACGAATTCGGCTCCAAAGAGTCATAGTTCCTCACAAGTGCCCTGCAAAATCCGCGCGAAAGACTTCATTCATATCGCAGCGCCACGATGGGATCCACGCGCGTCGCCCTCCGCGCAGGAAGCCAGCCCGCAAACAACGCAACGGCAATCAGCAGCACCGAGACTCCCGCAAACGAGATTGCATCCATCGGGTTTAGTCCGAAAAGCATGGAGGAAAGCAACCGCGAAATTGCCGCCGATGCAGCGATTCCAATCGCGGTTCCAAGCAGCATCGGCCTTGCGCTTTCCCGAAGTGCGAGCCCGAGCACCTGTTCCCGTTGCGCACCCATCGCCATGCGGATACCGATTTCGCGCGTTCGCTCAACGACGCCGTAACCGACCATTCCATAAACACCAAGGCACGCCAAAAACAAGCCGAGCGCGCCAACCACGCTGCAAAGCACACCACCGATGCGCGAGATCACGAAGTAAGGGTCAAACGAAACCATCCAGTCGAGAGGCGCGGCGACCGCAGGCACATGGGCATCTACGCGCCGCACCGCGCTGCCGAGAACCGGCAGAAGGCTAGTCGGGTTGCCGCTTGTACGCACCAGCAACGTGCTGATCCACTGGCGGCTCCGCGAAAGCGGCAAATAAAGGTAGGACTCGTCCGGGTTGCTCAAAGCCAGGTTCCGCACATTTCGTGCTACGCCAATCACCTCGCTTTCCGGAGAAAACGGAGCCGTCTCACCGGGGTAAGGAGGTTGACCATGCGCTGAGCCGATTGCCAGGCGCTTGCCAATTGGATCTTGCCTGGGCCAGAAACGCCGCGCCGTAGCTTCGCTGATGACAACAACTGGAGCCCGGGTGTCGGCCTCTTCAGCAGTAAAGCTGCGTCCTCTAATCATAGGTACGCCAAGCGTCTCGAAATAATTCGCAAGGACATAGCTATAGCCAATCGCGGGGCGTTCGTCATTGACCTCGCGATTGGCCTTGGGCTCTGCGTCGGCGGTCCCGACTGGTACAAACCGGTTGCCACCCGAGATCGGGCCACGAGAGGCTTGCGTTACCGAATCGACTCCAGGAAGGGTTGCGATCTGCTCTAGTAGTTGCTCATTGAGCTGAAGCAATTGCTCCTGGCTGTAACCCGACAACGTCGCTTTATACATTTCCAGGTACACGATATGCTTGCTGTCGAATCCCGGATCGATACGGAGTGCCCGCTGCGAGCCTCGGAGCAGCAGCGCCGAGTTGATCAGCAACACCAGGCATGCCGCAACCTGGGCCACTAGGAGCAGGTCGCGAAGCCGCGACTTGCTCAGTCGCTCTCCCAGCATGCTGCCGTTATCTTTGAGCGCCGAGTTAACGTCGACCCGCAGCGCGTGCAACGCCGGAGTTAAACCAAACGCTACTCCCGTCAGCAGGGAGATGAGCACGGTATACCCGAAGATGCGGACATCGGGTGTGACCTGCAACGCGATAGCACCCCAGGACGAAGGAATCGCCAAAGCGATTTCCGCCACCAGCAGGTGCAGCGTCCAAGACGCGATGGGAAGGCCCACGGCCCCGGCAAGAAGAGCGATCAACGTGCTCTCGATCAACAACTGTTGCAACAGCCTGCGCCGGCCGGCTCCCAAGGAAAGACGCACGCCGATTTCCCGTCGGCGCGCGGCCGCTCGCGCAAGCAGCAGGCTCGCCACATTGGCGCACGCAATCAGCAAGAGCAGCGCCACGGCTCCCATGGTGGCGGCCACGATGGGCCATGTGTCCGCATCGATGTGCCCAAACTCTCGCTCGCTGGCAACCCTCACGCCGGCGTTGCGCTCAATCTCTGGATAAGCGGCCCGCAACTGCCCTGCCAGAACATTCATTTCCGCAGCTGCATCAGGCAGAGAAACCCCAGCCTTCAGGTGTCCATACACAATCCCCGCGCCGACATTCCGGTTCTCCAGGCTCTCGCGCGTACCGTTGCCTACGAGTGGCCCCGCCGCAATCGGCGCCCAGAGAACGGGCGCAGACGAAAGCGTGCCCAGGTAGTCCGCTGGCGTCACGCCGATAATGGTGAAAGCCACGCGATTGAGGTGCATCGTGGAACCTACCACGCCTGGGTTCGAGTGAAACTGGCTCTGCCAGAAATTACCGCTCAGAACCACTACGGGCTGCGCTCCCGGTTGATCATCTTCAGGCAAGAACAACCGGCCAGCCGCCGGTTGCGCTCCCAGCAACGGAAAGTAATTGCCCGATACGAAGAAGCACATGAGCGGGTGCGCGCTTCCCTGGAGCAGTTGCGGCAGATGAAAACCAAATGTGCTCACTACGCGCGGTACCTGTTCCGGGCCGGCCGGAGGAAGATCCGTCGTCGTGAGTGCCATGCCGCCGCCAAACATCGCTAAGTCGGAAAGGGTCTTGGTATGGTCGCGATAGTAAACGTAGTCAGGATAAGAAAGCGCGCCGCGATTTTCTCCTTCCTTCGTGCGGTAAACGCCCATCAAGCGGTCAGGATCTTCCACCGGCCGTGGACGCAACGCGAGGGCGTCAAATGCGGTGAATACCGTCGTATTCACACCAATTCCCAGAGCCAAAGCGAGGATGGCCGTTGCCGTAAACCCGGGATTCTTCTTCAGCATACGCAAACCGAAACGCCAATCCTGGATGAGGCTGTGGAGGAAATTCACCCCCCGCGCTTCGCGGCACTCTTCCTTTGCTTGCTCGATGCCGCCAAACTCGATGCGCGCCCGCCGCATTGCCTCTTCGTGCGGCACGCCGCTGCGCACTAAGTCCTCCGCGAACGCCTCTATATGGAATCGCAGTTCCGCATCCATCTCGCGTTCCATTCGCGACCGCCGCATCACTGCGCGCATCCACGACCGAATTCGGCTCCACATCGTCATCCTTCCTTCACCTCGACAAACACCCATCTTCAAGAATCAGCAAACGTCGTTCACGAACTTTCTCACTCATACCTCAGCGCCACCATCGGATCCACGCGCATCGCCCGTCTCGCAGGCAAATAACATGCCCCCAAGGCTGAAAATGTCAGTACCAAAGCGACCGCGGCAAAAGTTGGAAGATCACCTGGTTTGACTTGAAACAAGAATCTCGTAAGGACGCGAGTCAAAGCGAGCGCACCCGCCCCTCCTAAAACGATCCCCGCTGCTATGAAGAGGAGCGCTTGTTTCAGGAGCATCAGCAATACGTCCACGCTCTGGGCGCCCAGCGCCATGCGCACGCCGATCTCCCGCGTGCGTTGCGCCACAGAGTAGGCCAGCACTCCATAGATGCCCACGATGGTGAGAGCCAGGGCAACCAGCGCAAACGTAGCCAGCAGTCTCGCCTGGAATCGCGGCTCTGCTGTGGTTGTGGCCATCAGGCTGTCCATGGAGGCGATCGAGACTGGCTGGTTGTTATCCACATTTCGCAGAACGGCGCGCATGCCGGCAGTGACGCTCTCCGGAGACAAGGCAGTTCTCACCACGAAAGTCATGTGGCTTAGGAAGCCTGGGCTTGCGACCTGAAGATAGGATTGGTAGATGGCCGGTTCCGAGTTTTTTGCCAAGCCTTGTTGCTTGACGTCATCGACGGCTCCGACCACAGTGAGCCAGTCTTCAGGCTTGGGATTATCTTCCATCGAAATGCGCTTCCCAATGGGGTCCTGGCCCGGCCAGAGAGTTCGGGCGACGGATTGGCTCACGATCGCGACGCCAGGAGCGGTCGCGTTGTCGCTTCCGGCGAACTCTCTTCCGCGCACCAGCGGCATACCCATAGCCCTGAAATAACCCGGGCTAACACACGGTTTGTCCACCATGAACCCTGGTGGCCGCAACCCTCCTTCTACTTGGAAAGTCCCCATGGCCAACCCTTGGCCAAGCGGAATCCAATTCACTGCGCCGGCTGCGAGCACTCCTGGCAGACGGGAAAGCTCAGCAAGCGTTTGCCTATCAAACCCTTGCAACTGGTTCGCGGTGCGATACCTAGAATCGGGCAGGTCCACGGTCAGGGTCATTACGCTGTGAGGCGAAAAGCCAGGATTCACAGCCTGCAGCCGTAGAAAACTCTTCAGCATTAAACCCGCGCCCGTCAGCAAGATGAGCGCAAGCGCCATCTCGGAAATCGTCAGCGCGCTTCGGATTCCCTCGTGCCCGCCAATCACGTTACGCGCGGCTTGACCCAACGATTCGCGCGCGCCGTCACCCGTCGCGTGGAAGGCTGGCGCCAAGCCGAACACCACTCCCGTAATAACCGAGAGGCCGAACGTAAACGCAAGGACCCACGGATCGATTCGAATCATCTCCATGCGGGGAACTTTTCCCGCAGGCGCCAGCGCTGTCAGAGCCTGAAGACTCCAGAAAGCAAGCAAGATTCCAGCCCCGCCACCTATCAGCGAAATCAGGGTGCTCTCCGCCAGCAATTGGCGCACGAGGCGACAGCGGTCTGCCCCCAGCGTGCTGCGCACCGCCATTTCCTGGACGCGGCCCGTTGCTCGAGCTAGGAACAGGTTGGCTACGTTCGCACAGGCGATGAGGAGCACGAATGCTACGGCCCCGGCGAATAGCAACAGGGACGGACGAATGTTTGCGACCAATAAATCCTTTAGCGGAAGAATCTGCGGCAACCGGTCTCGCTTGCTTTCGCCCGGACCTAGAGGCAGACGTTCGGCAAAGGTTTCCAGTTCCGCTTGCGCTTGTTGTGGTGTGACCCTCGGCTTCAGCCGCCCTACAACAGGTCGAGTAAAGGAATTGTGTTCGTTGATGCGGACAGACAACGGCATCCATACGCTCACGCCGGGAAACGCAAATCCGGGGGGCATGATCCCGACCACTGTGCGGCTGACGCCGTCGAGCCGGATTGCTTTTCCAAGAATTTCAGAGTCTGAGCCGAACCGCTCTTTCCAGAGTTCGTTGGCGAGTATGGCGACATTGTCGTTTCCCGGTTCGCCCTCCCCTGCGAGGAAGCCGCGGCCGATTTCCGGATTTGTCCGGAGCGTGGAGAAAAAATCCGTCGTTACATACGCCACCGGGATCTGGGCTGGGTCACCAGCGCCCGTCAAATTAACTGTGCTTCCTCTGCTAAAAGAGGCGATCTGTTCGAAGGCTCGGTCCTGGCCGAGAAATGCAAGGTAATCATGATCCGCTACGCCCGGTTGCCATTCAAAAGGGCCGCCTCGCGGCGTCAACGAGACGAGGAAAAGTCGATTCGCTTCCGGAAAAGGCATCGGCCGCAACAGCACGCCGTTGACCACCGTGAAAACTGCCGTGTTCGCGCCGATACCGAGGCCCAGCGTAAGGACCGCAACAGCGGTGAAACCGGGATTCTTCCGCAGCATCCGCAGGCCAAAGCGCAAATCCTGCAGCAGACTCTCGAGGAAGCTTATGCCCCGTGCGTCGCGACATTCTTCCTTGGCCCGCTCAACGCCCCCAAACTCGATGCGCGCCCGACGCAGCGCCTCTTCGCGCGCCACGCCCCTGCGCACCAAATCCTCCGCGAACGCCTCAATATGGAAGCGCAGCTCTGCATCCATCTCGCGTTCCATCCGCGCGCGCCGCAGCATGGAGCGCAGCCAGGACCGAATTCTGCTCCACATCCTCACACTTCCTCTGGCGTGCTTCGCAAGACCCCTGCAATCACGTCCGCCATGCGGTTCCACTTTTCCGCTTCGGTTTGCAATTTGCGCTTACCCGCTGCCGTAAGCCGGTAATATTTCGCTTTGCGCTTATTCTCGGATTCGCCCCATTCGCTGGCGATCCAGCCCTGATGCTCCAGCCGATACAGCGCCGGATACAGCGAGCCCTGCTGAATCTCCAGCCGGTCTTTCGAAATCTGCTGGATCCGCAGCAAAATGCCGTAGCCGTGCAGCGGGCCGAGCGAGACGGCTTTCAGAATCAGCATGTCCAACGTTCCCTGCAGCAGGTCCATCTGTTTGTCCATGGAAGCGTTCTCTCCTAGACGCCCTAGGAATCTACGCCGCTTCTCCTAGACTGTCAAGGAGAATCGGTGTTCTCGTTCCGAGGCAACGCCCGCCACCATCTACATAATCGCCACTACCGGAGCCATGCTCTCCATCGGGCAGGAACGCTCCAGGGAAAATGCGGCCTTAGCTGCCGAGCCAAGTTGTAATCGAGATTCTAAATTGGGCAAAGTCTGAACTGAAGGTCCGGCTCTAGTACAGTTTCAGGGTCACATAACCGCTGCGGAGCGGCGGCCCGTGCTCCCCAGGAACAGCGAAAAATCCTGCCGTTCTCCTTTATGCTTTCCTCATGCGCTATGTCCTTGGCTTTGACGGCGGCGGCACAAAAACCGAGTGCGTCCTTATGGACGAAACCGGAGCGATTCTCGCGCGTTCCCGCTCTGGCGCCTCCAATGTTGTCAACGTTGGCGCAGAAGCTGCCGCCGCGGCACTTGCGGAGGCCGGCTTGGAAGCGCTTCGTTCCGTCGCAAGGCCACCTTCCGATGTCGCCTGTATCCTCGTGGGCCTTTCAGGCGCAGGCGAACCCCGTGCCCGATGGGACGTTCAAGAAAAGCTTAAACCCAGTTTTCCTAATGCCACGATTCTGGTCACCAGCGATTTGATTCTGACTTTGGGTGCGACGGGTAAGATTCCAAGCGTCGTCGTCATAGCCGGTACCGGCTCAGCCGTCTTAGGCAGAACTTCGCCGCTCAAGCTGGCTCGCGCTGGCGGATTTGGCCCAATCATCGGTGACCCCGGGAGCGCCAATGACATCGGCCGAAAAGCCGTGGCGCGTTGTTTTCAGAAATTCTTGAACAATGAGAAGTTCCCACTGGCGGATGAAATCCTCCGCACCTTTGATTGCACCTGGAGCCAGTTCGTCGATCACGTGCGCGCGCAGCCCACGGTCATCTTTCCCAAAATATTTCCCATGGTTGCGAACGCCGCCGAATCAGGCGACATGGCGGCCCGAGCTGTCCTGTCAATGGCCGCAGTGAATCTGATAGAGCAGGTCCGTGAAGTGGTCGACCAACTCCAAATGCACAACACGAAATTCTTCCTCGCAAAAACAGGAGGAGTCTTCGACGGCAGTGCCTTTCTCAATGAGCAATTCGACCTTCTGCTGAGGAAAACAGTCCCTAACGCCCGCCCTGGCCCGCTCCCTCGGCCAGTTGCCGAATCCGCGGCGGAACTTGCTCGCCACGCCTTGACGAGCCCGCTGCAAATCCCGGAAAGTTAATTCATGCCCGAATCTGTCGCAGAAGATCGTGAACGCGCGCGCGTCGCCACCGGCGATGAGCTGGCCACGCTCCTGCACCATCCTTCAGCGGACGTTCTTCTGGCACTGCTCGACAATCCTGCGCTCGATGAACCCCAGGTCTGCTTACTCTTGGAACGAAAAGACCTTCCCGCCGAGGTTCTCGAAGAAGTGGGCAAGCGCAAGCCGCTCCTCAAAAGCTACCGCGTGAAGAAGCTGCTCTGCATCCATCCACGCGGGCCGCGCCTCGTCACTGTTCGGCTCATCCGCGACCTTTATCTAATGGATCTAGTACAACTCACGCTTTCGCCTGCCGTTCCTGCCGAGCTAAAACGCAACGCCGAGGAGCAATTGCTCGCGCGCCTCCCGCAAATTCCTCTGGGACAGAAGATCACGCTCGCGCGCCGTGGGCCTGCCCGCGTCGCGGGTGCATTGCTAACCGAAGGCCATCCACAGGTTCTCACTGTGGTTCTTGACAATCCCTATTTGACCGAAGCGCAAATTCTCAAAACTCTTTCGCGGGAGAAACTCCCCGCGGGAGTGGTTCCTGCGATCATTCACCACCGCAAATGGTCCATTTCATACAACATTCGAATCGCTCTTCTCCGCCAGCCTTCCGCGCCTCTGGCCGCCATTCTCTCCTACCTGCCACAACTTACTGTTTCCGACCTCCGCGAACTCGCTGCTCCCGGAATCGTTCTGGAAACTTTGCGCCGCTACATCCAAGCCGAAGTCCAACGCCGCCTCGGCGCGGGCGCATCCAACGGTTCCCCTGTGTCCAACAAAAAATAAGTGGAAATGGGAATCGCTGCCCTTCTCATCCAACGCAAGTAGCTGCTCTTACTGGTAGCTGCTTCCTGCGGCCCGAGTCCCTTCGCGCAAAGGAAACCGTGGTGGAAAAACGGCGCTTGTCAATAACTCTTGTCCTTCAATGAAAACGGCGAACGGAAAACTCGTTCGCGCCCGGTTCCGAGGATTTTCGTGCGGCGATTGGAATTGCCCGTTGGACACCGACTCGAATGACTTAACCCTCTCGGTACGATTGCCGGGAACAAAACATCGCCTTCCGGCGTCGTATGCCTTATGCACTCGTTTGTCGTATCCTTGGAACGTTCGCACGGCGGGTCGTCTTGGGCGCCTTGGGACCTAGACCCTGGCAGGGGGTTGCACCCAAAATATGACCATCGGGGATCAAGCATCCCGGCGCCTGGAACGCCGCTGGGCGCCACGCTTCTCGTTCCGCGCCGGCCTAGAAATCGAATGGGGCTCTGCCGTTCTCCGCGGCAACACTCGCGACATCAGTTCGAACGGAATGTTCATCGAAGTGCCCGACACGTTGTGGGTCGGCGCCGGCTTCACCGCGCGCTTGCATCTTCCTCAACCAGTCAAACTCGATTGCCTGGTGAAGCGCATCGAGCCCGGCAGTGGCATGGGCGTCTCCGTCGCTCTTCCCGAAACCGAAAGCCAGAAGCTTTATCACGATCTCTTGTCGGCGCTCTCTCCCCCCAGCCGCTGAGGCGGCATATACTAGAGTGGATCCTGTTTACGTCCAAGCCTGCGCGCCTTTCGCTGAAGGATCTCGAAAGGATTGCTTGCGGCCGGGTCACACGGGGAAGCATGACTCGCAACACCGGGCGAGTTTTGCTGTTCGAATCGCAGCGTTTTGTGCGCTAGGAAATAAATCAATATGACTCGCTGTCTTGATTGCGGTTCACCGCGAACAGCGGACCAGTGTCCCGTGTGCGGGCTCACTTCCGCGGCGGCCGAAGTAATGTTTCGCCGGCGCTTCCTGAAGCGCACCGGAGTGTTTCTCGCCGGGTCGCTGGTGTTTCCTTATGTGAGCCAGGTTTATCCGCCGCTCGACATCGACCTCATGCTCGTGGTGTTTGGCGTGGTTTTTTTTGTAGTGCTCACGCTGGCGGTGATTCTCGATCGCCGCGCCCGCAAGCATCAGGAACTCGAAATGTTGAAGCACGTCTATTCGGGCTTCATTTTGCTGCCGTGGATTCTCGCCGCCACGCTTTTTGTGAATGGCAGGCTCGATTCGCAAAAGAATGTGGCGTATCACACCGCGGTCGTCGACGGACGGTACAACATGCCGGGCATTGTCCGCGGCACGCGCCGGCTCATCGTGCGCAGTTGGCGCGAAGGGCAAAAATACGAGCGCCTCGCGGTGGATGCCGACGACTACGACCGCTTCAAACCCGGCGACCAGGTCAACGTCGGAGTCGAGCCTGGCGCGCTCGGCATTCCTTGGTATTACGGCGTCTACCGCCGGTGAAAACAGAATTCCGAGATCCGAGATCAGAGAAGGGTCTCCGATCTCTGATCTCGGATCACCCCTCCTCAGTACATTGGCTGGCCGTTCATCTTCAGCGGGATTTGCAGTTGCAGAATCGAGCCGCCCTTGCCGAGGCGGAAGGACACTTGCTCCATGGGGCCGACGTCGCGTGTTTTCCAGTCCGGAGTTTCGAGCGGCTCGCTGGGCTTGTCGGCAAGCGCCCATTCGACGTTTTCGCCCGCGAGTTTCACCGTTTGCGGATCGATTTCGTAGGTTTGTTCGTCCTTCACGTTCACCAGCAAATAGCGCTTCCAGAGGCGCACCAGCAACAGTCCTTTTTTTTCGATGTGATACATGCTCCACGATTTCGGCGCTTCGTCATTGAATTTCACAATCGCAAATTCCACCGATTTCCAAACGCTCTTGTTCTGTACCGCCTGCGAAAAAACCGCGAGACAGCTAAAGACCAGGACCAGTGCAAAGTTGATGGAGCGCAAGATCATCACATGTCCCACGGTGTCGAAAAAATCCAAAGGAATGTCATGAAGGCCGAAAGCCCACAGGCAGGCCATCTCAGTGTTCCTTTGCCAAGGAGACTCACGAGCAAAGCAGTTGGGGCAGCAAGGGATCCAATCAAAGAAAGACTTACGAGTAGTGGATTATCCACTCCTCCGGTCGTGTTTATCCAGATGCCGGTGACAAGTCGCAGCACCTCCGACAAGCTCACAAGTGCAATAGCACCGATAGCCAAATGGCTCCTCCATGCCGGCGCTGCGATTCTTGCGGATGTCCGCCGCCAGTGCCGGATCGCCCAGACCAGAAGCACCGGTGGCGCGACAAGGAGGAAACTCCAAGCGAAGATGGGCTGTGGGTCCATGAGGATGTACCAGATGGGGCTCACAGCTTTACCTCGGAGAAGGATTTGTCGAGGAGGCGGATGGCTTCGTCGACCTCCGACTTGGATGTGTTGAGCATGGGGGCGAGGCGGAGAACGTTACCGTAGAGGCCGCCTTTTCCGATGAGCAGGCCGTTCTGGCGGGCGCGCTCCATCACTTGCGTGGTGGCATCGGGAGCGGGTTGTTTGGTTTTGCGATCTTTCACGAGTTCCAGTGCCTGCATCAAGCCCATGCCTCGCACGTCGCCGATGAGCGCATACTTTTGCTGCAGCTCCTCGAGTTTGCCGCGGAAATAACTGCCGACTACGTGCGCGTTTTCGAGCAGATTTTCTTCCTCGATCAATTCAATGGTGGCCTTGGCGGCAACGCTGGTGACAGGATTACCGCCGAACGTGGCGATATTCGCGCCCTGAAAACTGTTAGCGATTTCCGGCGTCGTGACCGTGAGGCCTACGGGAACGCCATTGGCCATGCCTTTTGCGCTGGTGATCATGTCCGGCACAACTTCCCACTGCTCGATGCCAAACCATTTTTTGCCCGTGCGACCCCAGCCGGTTTGCACTTCGTCGGAGATGAACAGCGCGCCGTACTGCTTCACGATTTTGAAAACCATCTTGAAATATTCCTTCGGCGGAGTGATGAAGCCGCCCACGCCCTGAATCGGCTCCGCAATGAACGCGGCGATGTTGCCGCTCGTGCCGGTCTGAATGAGATTTTCGACGTCGCCCGCGCAGGCCACTTCACAATCGGGATATTTCAAGTGCAGCGGGCAGCGGTAGCAGTAAGCATTGATGGCGTGCGAGATGCCGACGCCAATGACGCCGCCTTTGCGATAATTCGCATGCGCGGTGACGCCTTTCGCGAGCGCCGAGCCACCCGAGTAGGCGTGGCGTAGCGCGACAACATCGAAACTCCCCGTGGACATCCGCGCGAGAAGAATGGCGGCTTCGTTGGCTTCCGTGCCGGAGTTGGTAAAGAAACTCGACTGCAGGTTGCCGGGTGTGATCTGCGCGACTTTTTCGGCCAGCGCGACGATGTAAGCATTGGGATAGAGCGTGGAAGTGTGCTGCAGTTTGTTCACCTGCGAGGCCACCTTGCTCGAGACTTTGGGATTGCAGTGGCCCACGGAGACGGTGAGGATGCCGCCGAAAAAGTCGAGATACTTGTTGCCGTCGAGGTCCCAGAGGTATTGCATCTCGCCGCGGTCGGCGACCAACGGCTGCTCGAAGTAGTTGGTGACCGAGGGCCAGAGGTATTTCTTGTGCTTGGCGACGATTTCGTCGCTGCGCGCACTGCGGGCGAGCTTGGATGACGGAACGGAATGAGCGGGAGTGGTCATGGACGAATCCTTGCATAAACTTGCATAAATTTGATACGTCGAGTGTACGACAGGGAAGTAGGGAGTGGCGAGGGAGGAGATAAACAGATGAGGAAGTAAGGAGGTAAAGGAGCCGCACGCAAAACTGTGCGACCGGCTGAGCTTGGCGCGTGGGTGTGACTTCGCGAAGATGACGCGGACGTCGAGTTTGTTGTTGAGTCAGGTAGCGAAGGCGGGAGCTGGCAATGGTGAGAGGCGTCGGGTTCTTGGTTGACGGGAAAGGGGTGGGCCAAGGCTTTAGGCGGTGTACAATCGGACGCCACAAACGGCAAGACAGACAGGGGAGGCGAAGAGATTATGCAACGGGAGAAATATTTTTCGGCCCTTGGCAGAGCCCAAACTTCGTTGCCCGGCAAAGCAAGCTCCTCGCTGTTCGCCGAGACGCACCTTTCGTCGCCCTGCAGAACATTTTCAGTCTTGAGCAAAACGCACGGTTTGGTCGCCAACAAGTCACGAAGTTCGGTCCGCAACAAAATAGGCGCTTGGGCGCTGCTTTGTACGTTCAGCGCGATGTTTGCCCTCGTTGCCGCCGCAGCGGTGGCGCAAGAGCTGCCGGCGGCAAAGCCCGAAACCGTGGGCATGTCTGCGGAACGGTTGGAGCGGATCGGCGCGGCGGTGCAGAAAAGCATCGACGACAAGCGGATTGCCGGGGCGGTGACGCTGGTGGCGCGGCGCGGCCGCGTGGTGTGGTTCAAGCCACAGGGCATGATGGACCGCGAAGCCAACAAGGGGATGCGTCCCGACACGATTTTCCGGATTTGCTCGATGACCAAGCCCATCACGAGCGTAGCAGTGATGACGCTGTACGAAGAGGGCCACTTCCTGCTGGACGACAACATCTCGAAATATCTGCCGGAGTTCAAGAACCCGAAAGTGTTGGTCAAGCCGGAGTCTGGCGCGACGTACACCATCCCGGCGACGAGAGAGATTACGATTCGCGACCTCTTGCGACATACCTCGGGGCTCACTTATCACTGGAACGATAAGCTGGGACCCTTGTACGTGGCCGCCAATGTGTCGCACGGACTGCTGCCTTACGACGGCACAATCGCAGACAACGTGAAGCGCCTGGCGGGAGCGCCTTTGCTTTTCAATCCTGGGGAGCGGTGGGAATACAGCTTGGGAGTGGATGTGCTCGGGAGGCTCGTGGAAGTGGTTTCGGGCAAGCCGCTCGACGAATTTTTCCGGACGCGAATCTTCGAGCCGCTGGGAATGAAGGACACGTACTTCTATCCGCCGGAAAACAAGCTCGAGCGGCTGGCCGTGGCGTACACGTACTACGACGACAAGGGGCTCAATCGCTTTCCGGACACGCCGATCACGGAAGGCTCGTTTGTTTATTCCGCGGACTATCCCTACAAGGGGCCTAAGAAGCTTTTTGCGGGCGGCGCCGGGCTTAACTCCACGGCCATGGACTATGCACGCTTCTGCCAAATGATGCTCGATGGAGGCAAGGCAGGGAGCGCGCGGCTGTTGAGCCGCAAATCCGTGGAGCTGATGAGCCAGGATCAATTGGGGAAAGTCAGTCCCGAGCAGGGCTTTGGACTGGGGTTTGGAGTGGAGGGCGTGAAAGCACCGCTCTCGGAACTCGGGTCGCCGGGAGAATTCTACTGGGGAGGATTTTTCTATACCGCTTTTCTCATTGACCCGAAGGAACAGATGGTCGTGATCTTTATGGCGCAACTGCATCCGACAGGAGGCTTGACCCTGGACCGGCAGGTCAACGCGCTGGCTTATCAAGCGATTGCGGATTGAAAGGGTTATGCGCAAGCGAGATTCGCAGCTCAGGGACGTCGGAGGCTCTTGTTTGATAAGTGCTGGATGCCACGACCTTCAGAGAGATTCCTCACATCCGCAAGCCGACGCGTTCGCAGGAGCGAACGCGGAAGAAAAGGCGTCGGCCTGCTCTGTTGGGAATGACAAGCGGTGGGTGGGCGCATCCATGTCGGAGCTAGAGCTCCGCCCCCCTAAAGAAACTGACTGGCCGCCGTGAGCGGGCGAAATCTTCTACGCGAACATGGCGAAGGCGTTGGATTTTTTCGGCTGCGCGGCAAAAGACTCAGTCAAGAAGCGCAGGAAGGGAACCATGACGCGGAAGCGCTCGGCGATTTGCTTGTAGAGCGCGGGCGAAGTGGCGAGGCTCGCTGGAAGTTCCTTGTACAGGATGTAGTACTTGTAGCGCAGCAGATCGGCGGCGGGATGATCGGCTGGGAAGCCGCGAGGGACGCGCGAGAGTTGCTCGCCCTCCAGACCGCCAAGCAACTTGCGCACGGAACGGGTGGTGAGAATGCCGCGAAACTCTTCATGGCGCTCGGCGATGCGCTGGCGGATGGCCAGCAAGCGTTCCGGCTCGGGCATGTACACACCTCCGCCAACGGCGACGGATTTGTGTGAGATGGCGAAGTAGTAGCCACCTTGGTGATGGGGGGTGCCACGCCGACCAAACGTGGCGGCGATTTGCTCCTTGTACGGCTTTTTGTCCATGCTGAAGCGAATGTCGCGATAGATGCGAAAGACGGCCTTGTCCGGATCGGTTTCATATTCGGGCGCGAAATTGCGCAGGGCGACGTTCAGCGCATCCACAAGCTGGCACATCGGCTCCTTGACTCTTTCTTCGAAGAGCTGCTTGCGCGGCAGGAACCATTTACGATTGTTGTTGCGCGCGAGGCCGCGAAAAAATTGAAGAGCTTCGGCGGAGAAGCCCGGAAATGGTGAGATCATCTTCCCCTCTGTTTGTCAGGCTAGCCGCCTTTTCCCATCCCTGCAAGGTCATGCGTACATCCCTGGCGGAAATCGTGGCATCGTAAAGGCAGATCGTTGATTCGAGTGGCAACCTACTAGGCCAGCTCAATGGCGGATCCATCAGGGTACTGATGAATGGGGGCATGAGGAGAGTCTGATGAGAGAGAGAACGGCCAAGCTGACCGTCTGGGCCGCAGTTCTAGTGATCATTTTTTGGCTCGCTCCCTGTTTGCGAGCACAGGGGGCGGAGGCGACGCTGTCAGGGAAGGTCACGGACTCCTCGGGAGCAGCCGTGGCCAACGCCAGGGTGTCGGGTAAGAGTCTGGCGACGGGCCAGTCGACCGAGGCGCAAACTGATTTGGCGGGAACGTACACGTTGGCAAAGCTTCCTTCGGGCGAATATGAAGTTACCGTATCGGCCGAAGGGCTCGCGACTAAAATAGCGAAGGTAACGCTGGCGGCAGGAGCTTCGCTCACCTTCAATACATCGCTTTCGGTACTGCCCTCGGCTCCCCAAGCACAGCCGCAAGCTCCCACGAATAACGCGCCGAACGCCCCGCCCAGCAATAAGGCTCCCTCGCTCGAGGATTTGGGTTTTTCTCCCACCGAAACCAAAAGCAATCCCAAAGAGCAGGCGCTGTTGGATAAGCGGACGCGCATGCTGAAAATCCATCAGCGGCTGGGCTTGATCACCACGATCCCAATGATAGCCGCCTTGGTAACGTCGAGTGATGTAGGCGAGACGAACTCGAGCAACACCAACCGGACCGTGCACATGATTCTGGGTTCGGCTACGGCGGATTTGTACTTTACCAGCGCATATTTTGCGATTCGCGCACCGCGCGTGCCGGGAACAAAAAGCCGCGGGCCGATTCGCTTTCACAAAGCCATGGCTTGGATTCACGGGCCAGGCATGATCCTCACACCCATTCTGGGAGTGTTGGCGTATTCGCAGAAAAATACGGGAGGTGACGTTCATGGCATCGCCAAAGCTCATGGGCCGGTGGCCATTGTGACGGCGGGGGCGTTTGCGGCTGCGTTGCTATCGGTATCGCTGAAGTTCTGAGTGTTTCCATGAACAGGGAATTTGTCAATGCAAAGAGGAGTCCGAAACAATTAGCGTCTGGTTTCCTTTTAATGCTCTTGACGTTGCCGCAGTGCCTGGCGGCTGCGGATGAGCAATGGATTCTTGACCAATCGACGCTCACTTACCACGTTTCTCATCCGCTTCGCCAAACCGAGGGCGTGAGCCACGCGGCCCGGGGCAAAGGTGTTTGCCACGACCGGCAATGCGATTTCTTGGTTGCCGTGCCTGTCAAGTCGTTCGATTCAGGCGACAGCAACCGTGACCTGCACATGCTTCAGGTGACAAAAGGCGCGGAATTCCCCATGGTCACGGTGCGCACGCGATTGCCGGAGAACGACTCTAAGGCAGCGACGATTTGCGCCGATCTGGAAATTCAGTTTGCGGGCCAGACGGCGCATTACAAACAGGTCGCTTTCCAACTGACTTCCCAGGGAAGCGAAACCAGAATCACAGGAACCATTCCCGCCACGCTGGCGGATTTCAAGATTGAACCTCCGACCCTGTTGACACTGCCGGTCAAGAATGAAATCCCAATTCACGTGGAAATGACTTGGCACCGGCAGTGATGGCGCGGTGCGAGCTATGGGCTAGTTGCTTCCGTGGGCATGTTGATCTGAGCGGCACCAGTTGGGCGGGTGTAGTTGACGCAGATTTCGGCGGCGATGGTTTGAAGAGTGAATCCGATCCAGAACGCGGTGCCAAAAAATTCTCTGGGCTCCGGCGCGTGGCCGCTCATCAAAGCAGCAGCAAAAAACGTGCCCATGATGGGACGAATGGTGGCAACTGCTAGTCCGATGGCGTAGCCGCGAATCATCCATTCGCGATGCCGGGCGAACTCATGCCGCAGCGCGTGCCAAAGCGCTTTCGCCAGCGAAATCAGAAAAAAACTTCCGAAGAGCGTGATGGCGGCTTTCTCGTCGAGGCCGCCGATGGTCTTTCCGAAGGCGAGCTTCAAGCCGCTGACGCCCACGACGGCGCTGGCGACGAGAAAGATGCGCCCCGACCAGCGGTGAACCTGCGGATAGCGCGAGCGCAGTCCGCGCACGAATTGCAGCGGCCCTAAAAACAGGAAAAGCATGGCAGGCAGAATGTGCGTTAACACGAGGCCGCGTTCGCCCGCGAAATGAGCGTCCAGTTCTGCCGCGGGATTCTTCGGTGAACTCAGCGAGCCGGGCTTTAGCAGAACGATAGTTCGCCGGGTGGCGACCGCGAGCCCGATAAATGCGAGAAAAATGACGGCGACCCAGAGGAGTCGTGCCAGGGTTCGACTTGGCGTCGTTGTCTGAGCCCTTGTCCGGGACATTGCCCGTGGTGCCTCCCTTTAGGCATACGCACGCGCTGGCCGGTTTATAACCGCATCGCATTACCAAGTGATCGCTTGGGGCTCATTTCGCGCGATATACTCTCGCGCATGTCTCCACGCCAAGGGATTCTATTCTGCGGCGCGCTGTGCTGGCTCACCTCTTTGCTGGCATCCGCGCAAATGACGCACTATTCTGTGAAATGGACACCCGATTTCGAGCGTCACATCCTGCATGGCGAAGAGCGAATGGAGTTCTCCGCGGGCTCAGGAATCACTGCGTGGCAGAAAAAGGAGAGTCTGAAGATCACCGAAGCGAAGATGGCAGGCGGGGAGGTCACGATCAGCGAGAGCGGCTTGCACGTGCGCATGGCCCAAGGCGGCAACCATGTTCTTCAACTCAAGTACGAAGCCGCCGCTGGGCAGGGGCTCCGGTGGCTCGTTAACGGAGCGGGAATCGTCGCAGCCTTTTACTGCGATGCCTGGATGGTTTGCGACAACAGTCCCGGGCGGAGAGCCACGCTGCGATTGGAGGTCGTGATTCCAAAGACGAAGAGGGAGCACGAAGATGCAAATAACTTGAGGTCCGAAATGCGGCCCGTGGCGGCGGGCCAGCTAGCCAAGGAATGGCAAGACGCCGAAGGAAAACATTTTGTTTACGAGCAAACCGAGCTGGTGCAGACGTACCTTTTCAGTTGAAGCAGACGAGCAAGTTGGAAACCGTTACGGTGAATGATCCCGTTTCGCCGGATCTGTTCACGTTCACGACGCCTGCAGGCGCGAAAGAGATGGATGAATCCAAATGCATGCCGAAGACCGGTGAAGCGCCGCAAACCCCGAAATAGTTGTGACCGCCGTAGCGCAAGAAAGTCGCCATTACAATAGAAAGTGCAGGGCGAGGTTGCTCCGCGGACGCTACTCCCCGATCCACTGGGTTGACAGGTGCACGCGTAGGAGTTACGCACTTTTGATGGTCTTAGAAGCCGCGTTCCAAACCGCGACGGTCTTGTTGAAATAGGAATAGTTCGACATGTGGCACCCAGTAAGGGCGGCGTAGTTGCCAAAGACTTCGTTTTCGACTACCGGTTTACGCGTACGCACGGCCTGGAAGAAATTAGCCAAGTGATCCACCATGTCGCTATAACCGCTGGGCGTCGTGTAAATCTCCTCTCCCGATTCTACTTTGTCGCTGCCCGGACCCGGTCTGGGGTGCTCTCGATTCCACTCGGCAATATATTCTTCGCGCTGCTTTTCCGGCCAGGCGCCAATGGAATAGTCCTCGCGCGTATGAAACTCCGGCTCCGCGCGGAAAGCGAGGGATGCGCCGGCACCCAAGGCTGCGGGGGCGCCTTCGCCGCGAATGAACATCGTGCCTTTTTTCCCGTAGAAGGTGAAAAGCTGATCCTCGTATTTGTTGTTCTGGTTGCAGCGTAGGACCACTTGGAATTTCGGGTAGTCGTAGATAGTCCACTGAAGATCGCCGAATTCCCGTCCATCCTTGTAGCAGTAGATTCCTCCGGTGGAAAAGGCGCGGATGGCCGGCGCATTGGTGTCGGTGATGTAGTGAATACCGGAGATCAGGTGCACGAAGAGATCCCCGGGGAGGCCCGCGCCGTAGTCCTTGTAGCAACGCCAGGAAACGAAGCGGCGTCCGTCGAAGGGCCGTTTCGACGCGTCGCCCAGCCAAGTGTTCCAGTCAATGGTTTGTTCGTTGGCGTCGGGAGGGATGGGATAGACCCAGGCGCCGCTGTCGGTGTTGCGATCCCAGACGGCTTCGATGGTGTCCACCTCACCCAGCCTGCCGGAGTCCCAGATTTCCTTGGCCTTGGCATAAAGAATGGAACTGACGCGCTGGCTGCCGACCTGCAAGATGCGCTTGTTCGTCTGAACCGCCTCGACCATGGCAAAGCCGTCTTCGAGCGTGTGCGACATGGGTTTTTCGCAGTAGGCATCTTTGCCGGCCTGCGCCGCTTCGACCACCAAACGGCGGTGCCAATGGTCGGGCGTCGCGACAATCACGGCGTCAATGTCCTTGCGGTCGAGGAGGCGGCGATATTCGCGAGTGGTGTCAATGTCCTTCTTCAGCACTTCCTTGGCGGACTGGTGCCGCGTGTCGTACAGATCTGCGGCGGCCACGCACTCAATACCCGGCACGCGACGGCTCGCCCGCAGCAAGTCGCAACCTTCCGTGCCCGTGCCGATGATGCCGAAGCGCACGACCTGCGTAGGCGCAGGCCAGGGCGAAGCTCGGAGAAGGCTCGGGTCTAGGATCGTGACCTTCTTGCCCGCAAGACCTGCGGCCATAGTTCCCGCGCCTAGCCGAACAAAATCTCGTCGCGTCAGGGAGAAAGGATTTTTCATAACAGGACAGACCTCCTTTTGAGACTCCAGAATGCTTCGATGGGAACTTTCGAGGACGAGCTGAAATTCATCATGATTCGTTCTCGCGGCACCGGCGAACGCAGAACTATACGTCGAACAGCCACCAGACGCAATGCCGTTTGGGTATTTATTCAGGAGATAGCCGCGCCGTAAAACAACTCCCCTTTCGCCAGAAACGGATGGCAGGAAAGCGGAAGGAGACCGCGGGCTGGGTGTGGCTCGAAGCGCTCGAAAGGAGGGCATCAAATTGAGCCGAATCCAGCAGAGGGCCCAGCTAGAAGCGGCGTTGGGAAGCGCTAGAAATTTTGTGGCAATCGTCAAAAATTAAGAAGCCGGGCCGCGCGAAGCGGCCCGGCCGTTGCGTGGAACAATTAAGACCGTCCGTGGTATGTGTGTAAGGTTGCGAGGATTCCTAAACGTTGGCCACGCCGAAGCCGGCGTTGACCGTCTGTCCTCGCCTTTGCGACAAAGTGCGAGCGATATCAATTTTGGAAAATTATTATAGGAACCAAAGCGGAACTGGCAAAGGCGTCAGAGAATAAAAAAGGGCAAGGGCTGGGCCTATAGCTAGCGCCAAGTGACCACGCGCAGGGTAGTTTCTCTTGTCTAAGCGGAGGCTTGTTTGGCCGCTGGCGGAAGCGCCTTGATCTCCACTTTACGCGGCAGCGCCGCCGCAGCGATCGGCGCGGCAATGTCGAGTATCCCGTTGCGATACTCCGCGTTTAATTTGTCTTTATCCACCCCTTCGGGAAGCAAAATGCTCCGCTGGAACGAGCCGTAAGTAATCTCGCGATGGAGATAATCAGCCTCTTTCGTTTCACGCGAAGTGGAACGCTGGCCGCTGATGGTCAAGGTGTTCCCTTGCACTTGGAGGTTGACATCTTTTGGATCCACTCCCGGCAACATCACCTGGCAGTGAAACTTCTTGCCTTCTTTGTCGATGAAAGACTCCACAGCCGGGCTGAATCCGACCGTCATCGTTGATTCTTCCTGACCTGAGGGCCAGCTCAAGAAGCGGTTAAAAATCTGATCGAAATCCCTGCGGAAGTCGAACAGATCCTGGAAGAAAGTGTCGCGTGGAATGAGACTCCTCATAACGGCCTCCTGGGGTGAGATGGGCGGGGCAGCGAGGCTATCTGGAGCTGGGAGCAGTTAGGAACATCGCTCCAGCCGGAGAGCCTTTCTTAAGACGCTGCATTGCCGGTGTCAAGAGCTTCTTCTGTGAAAAATTTTCATGGAGCGCGGGAGCAGGGCAGCAGCTGGCCCTTTCTTGGACTTTGTGCCAGTTTTCCCGCGCACGACACGGCGCTATGTTGACACTATCCCAAGCCAAGGTGCAGACCATGAATCAAATTATCGACTGGATGCAGAACAATTGGTACGAATTCGGAAGCCTGCTCGCTCAGTTAACGATTGCGTTTATCGCTCTGTGGTTCGCAAGCAAGATTTTGAGAGCCATGCGCGCCATGCAGCAGCAATTCGGCGCGTTGCTCCGCCTTTCGATGACGAACGGCCTTGAAGAGCCCTCGAGCGAGAGTGAGAGGGCGCCCAGATTGACGTCTGCGGAAGCCCCGAGTGCGGTCTCGACCACCATGTTTGCACCCGCCATGGAGCCGCCAGCCGCGCAGCCTACGGCGCCACCGCACAAGCCCACATCTTATGCGGCTTTTGAAAAACCGGCACGAACCGAGGCGCCGTCACTCTCTGAGGAATTGAACGGGGGAACCGGCGCACCAATGACGGCGACCGCCGTCGAAGCAGAACACGAGCCAATGTCTCACGAGCCAACGCCTTACGTCGCTGCTCCGCTCACCTTGCCCGAAGAAGAAAACAATGGCAGCCCGATCGCCGCCGCTGGACGGGGCGTCGTTCAGTGGCTGCAAACTCCGATGGCCCCCAAGAAAAAGGGCCCGTCCCCTTTGCGGAAAGTCGTGCGCTGGCTTCAGGCTCCCGTGCGCAGCTGAAAAATGCTGGCTCGCTACGGCCGCCATTAATCGCGGCCTTATCAAAATGCAAGTTAGAAACTTGCGTCTTTAATGTCGTCGTGAGCTTTCTTAAGAGCGTTGCTCGCTTCTGTTTTGACATCCAGCTTCGGCTTCAGCAAGCCGAGGGCGCGGTCCAGTGGCATGGGTTTTCCGCCGGCCGGACCCGCGCAAGAATCGGCAACACCCTTGGGCTTCACGCCCGTCACATTCCATTTTAGGCAGGTGAAATCAACCACCAAGCTGACGCTCAGGCGAAGCGCAGCAATACAAGTGCGCAGGTTCCTGAACTCCGAGCAAACGTCCTGCAACTCTCGTTCGCCCGCCAGGATTCCCTGAATTCGCAGCTGTTTGGTTAGCTTGTCTTCCAGGTGTCCGTCGGATGCGAGCTGATCGTTCGCCGACTTGTAGTGCTTGAACAGCTTCACCGGGTTGTATCTGGCAGGATTGTACCAAGGAGTGAAATTGCCGCCGGATTTTTCCTGGGAACCCTGTGATTTCTCCTGGGTATCCTGTGGTTTCACCTGTTTTTCTTGTGCCTTCTCTTGGGTTTCCTGCGTTGTCACAGCGCTAGCGCAGAAGATTAGCAATACTGCGGCAGCGCCAAGAGGATTCAGGTAGCAGCTCATATCTGCCTTTCTCAGGGCCTTAAATTCTTACATCAAACGAAACGGCGGTGTCGAGAAGCATGCCTTGCGTGTCAGGCACTCGTGTTTTTAAAGAATACCCAATCCAAAGCCTCATCGAGGCCGCGAAAGACGCGAATCCCCTTTTCGCCCTGGTTTTCTCGAAGCATCCCAAACATGCGTCCGAGTCCATACACCACATCGTTTGGGGACAATGAAAGCGCGGCGTGATTGCGGCGAAAAGACGGATCTCTGCGCCGGTTCGCGATCTGCGAGTAGATAGGGTCAAACTCGGAATCTTTGAGAAGTTTTTCCATATGCCCTGCAGCATCGGCCCGGCAAAACACTCCGTACACCGAAGTTAGTACCAGGCGGCGCTCCTTATCGATTTTGTAGAAGGCAGGCGTGCATTCTTTTGATTTGTGAACGGCGCGGGGGTTGCCTACGATGATTATAGCCCTGCTAGTGCGAAGTGAAACGATTCAACAAATTTTGACACTACCGTCACGCAGCGGGTGTACACTTACCCCTACTAGATAAGCCACGTTGACTCCAAAAGATCGGGGAACAGCATGCGGCCCGCAAGCGTTCCTTCCCGGAGGCTTACGTCGCGAGTCCCGGCGCCGGGAGACGTATGGGTGTATTGGAAATGCCAGGGACGCTACGACGTTTCGCTCGTTCGCGACATGAGCCTGGGGGGATTATTCATCGAAACCGCGCAGCTAGCGCCTTCCGGCACGCCGACTCGGCTTGATTTTCTCGCGGCTGAAGGGCAGATCCGCGCGGACGCGGTTGTGCGCCATGCCAATGCAGGCGGGGGCTTGGGACTAAAGTTTACAGCGCTGAGCAAGCAGGACCGCCCCAAACTCGCGGCCCTGATCGGCCGGCTTCGCAGAATACATCACTTCATGGGAAGCGCCTGATTCGTTAGCTGCGGCGCGAGAAATCCCGCCTCTTCCTTGGACTGCCGCGCCGCGACGTACTCGAATTCCACTATGCCCTTCCAGGGAGTCGCCCGCTTATCCATAGGCCGCACATCCTTACATGAGATGAGATGAGTTGATACGATTTCGACCGCACGGGAAAAACCGCAGGGGCGATAGAATTCCTGAGTATGTGCGGGGGTGCGAGTGACAGACACCGAGAAAATTCGCCTGCGTCTCGCTGTGCCGGAAGACGTCCCGGTTCTGTGCAAACTGATCGAAGCTTCCGCCCGCGGCTTGCAGACCGAAGATTACACTCCGGCCCAGATCGAAGGTGCGCTACAAACCGTCTTTGGTGTGGACAGCCAGCTCATCGCTGACGGCACGTACATCGTCGTGGAAGCGCCCTCCAAGTCGGCGAAAAGCGTGCAGCGCACAAACCTAAACCCGAGCGCTGCGTGGAGCATAGTCGGCTGCGGCGGCTGGAGCAAACGCAAAACGCTCTACGGCAGCGACCATTGGACCGGACGCCAAGATACTCTGCTTGACCCGCAACGCGATGCCGCCAAGATTCGCGCCTTCTTCGTCCACCCGGACTGGGCGCGGCAAGGCGTGGGCAGCAAGCTCCTTCAAGCTTGTGAAGATGCCGCCCGTGCCGCGGGCTTTACACGCTTCGAGATGGGCGCCACCCTCACCGGGGCCAAACTCTTCGGCGCAAAGGGCTATGTCGCCGTCAAGCCCATCTCTATTCCTTTGAACAACGGTGAAACGCTCCCCGTGATGCACATGGAGAAGCACGATTGAGTCCGCTCCTGGGATGTTCGTCACTAAGCCCTGTGGTGACTGTCCTTGGCCTTGTGTTCCTTGGCTGATACACAAGAGCCAATCGCGCAGGGCGCTTGGCCTCCACGAAGCGGATGCCGATAATCACGGCTTCGGGAATCTGGCGCGATCTTTCCTTTTGATCTTGGCCCACTTTCAACCCCATTCTTGCGGGCAGCGATCAGCGGCCGCATTTCCTTAATTCATTGAAAACTAATGGAGTTAAACACAGGCGGTCGACAAACCTGCCTGACTCTCCCCGCGGGCTTAAAATCCAGTTTGACTCTGACGTTAGGTCAGGGTTGAACCTACTCCTCGACGAGGGATTTCGCGTCTCCAAGCTGTTTCACGTCCAGGATTTCCCCAAACTCGCTGGAGTGACCCTACGGGCTTTGCACCATTACCGAGGGGAGCCGTAAAGCCCCCCGTCTTTAGGCATGGGGATAAGGGCTTCTAGAAAACTGTTGACGAAAGAAAAGCGAAGGGCTATAACGCCCTTAGGTGTACTGTCGTAAAGTGCTTGTGGATAAGGTTGCCGAGCGTCTCTTCCATTTGATACCTAAGGCGGCTTTGAGATATCGAGCCGAGGTCATGGCTCTGGAAATCATGCCCGACCACGTAGGTGGTGCACCACTGGAAGACATCAAGCAGTACGTGGACAACCAGAAGAATGTCTAACTCCACCAAACACGGCGTCAAGGGTCGGGTATATCTCACCCCAGAGCAAGTTCTCTTGGCTGCGCGTCAGTTTGGTTGCGCCCGATTTGTGTACAATCATCTTTTGAACTTTTCGCAAACCAGATACTCCCACAACAAAACCAAGACTTCTCCAGCACAACGCAGTCTGGAACTAACCAGAATGAAGACCGAGTTGCCTTGGCTCCGCGAAGTCAGCGCCCAATCGTTACAACAGACCGGGCGTGCTTTAGATACCGCGTACAAGAATTGGTTCGACTCCTTGATGGGTAAGCGTCCGGATAAAGTAAAACCACCGAGGTTTAAGAAGAAATCAAACCGTCAGTCTGCTCGTTTCGCCAGAAACTCTTTCCGTTTCAAAAATGGCGTCCTAAGCCTTTCCAAGATCGGTGCGATCCCGATTGTTTGGCACCGTCGTGTAAGCGGCGAGCCATCCTCGGTTGTGCTTAGCATGACGCCTGCAGGTCGATATTATGTTTCGTTCCAAGTAGAGCAGCCGTTGCCTGTTGTAGGCCCCGCGAGCCATCGCCTAGCTGTGGACATGAACACCAAGACGTTCAACTTCTTCAATGGAAGAAGGTGGTCTCAGGTGTCGTTGCCTCGTCCTTTGTTGGCGGCACTGTCAAAGCTCCGCACCGCCCAAAAGCGTTTGAGCCGTTGTGAGCAGGGTTCTAAGAACCGCGAGAAGGCGCGTAGCAGGGTGGCTCATATTTGTCAGCGAGTAACCGATCTGCGCACGGATTTTCTTCAGAAATTGAGCACTCAACTGATTCACAAAAACC